>Ga0335080_10000936_pt1 | contig 27868 bp, 23 predicted proteins | sample Lox_Sample_34_FD_206720 | JGI IMG/M metagenome (GOLD analysis project Ga0335080, IMG submission 206720) | Soil microbial communities from Loxahatchee National Wildlife Refuge, Florida, United States - Lox_Sample_3.4 | ecosystem: Environmental > Terrestrial > Soil > Wetlands | place: USA... | reverse complement strand
GCGAAGCTTACCGAGACATCTCGCAAGCACGCCGAGCAGATGATCAAGGCAAACGCCTGATTGGCTTTCGACTGAGAGTCGGAGAACTGACTAGCGGGTGATGATCAGGGTGTCAGACGCGCGGGTTTCAGCCAACGTCGTTTGAGCGGAGCTGTCGGCAACCTTGATGGTGAAGTTCACGGTAATCGTCGCCCTCGTCTCCACCGCCTGGCCGTTCTGCAGAACCGGTTTAAATTTCCATTCCCGTACAGCCTGCTGCGCGGCAGTCGACAGGATCGCCGGTCCGCTCAGCACCCGCAGGTTCTGAATGGTGCCGTCCGCGCCGATCACGGCCTGCAGCACCACCGATCCCTGCACGTTCATGTGCTGCGCCAGTTGCGGATAGGCGGGCGCTGTAGCATCGGCAAGCCGCTCGCGCTCCGCGGCGTTCATCGCAGGGGCGGCTTTCGCTACCGTGCCGGGCTTCACGATCTCCAACTTCTGAATGCTGCTTCCGGGATGCACCTTGTTATGTTTATCGCCGGCCACGACTTCCACATCGAGCGGCGGCAACACGGTGCGATTCATGGCGACGACCGGCGTCTCGGCCGGCTTGGGCTCACGAGTAAGGACGGGCGCGGCAATCTGCTTCTTAACCGGGTGGGTGGGAGTTGCGGTGACCGGCTTGACAGCGGGTCTTGTTACGGTCTGGGGTGTCGCCGTTGGCTGGGATTCGTTGGCATCCGCGATGGTCGATTCCGAGCCGAACCAGAATTGGCGATCCTTGAACAGGACCGCAGCCAGCGCCACCACCAGCAGGATGAGCGCGATCAGCAACCGGGATTGCTGGTTCCCCGCGGCTCTCGGAGCCTGGGGGGTGGCGTTCCGTTTTTGGCTCGGTTCCAGCATTTTGCTTGCGGACCTGGAAGTCTGCAAAAAGACGGCAACATAGTGCAACAGGCTGCAACTGGCAACAATGGCACGGGGAGGGTAAGAGGGGGCACGACCGGGCCATTCGAGTTCGATTTGTGCTTCCAGGTGGGTTTCGGTGTGATTCGTATCACAGCGGGGGCCCGAAGGCGCCCCCTAGAGTCAAGAGCATGACTGCCGTGAATAAACCCGATCGCTCTGCGTGGCTGCAAGGCCCGTCCGCCCGTTGCTCAACTGTCCCCGAGGGAACCCATCCGCCCACGCGCCTGGTGCTGCTGGGCGCGCCCGGCGTGGGCAAGGGAACGCAAGCCGAGCTGCTCAACCGTCGGCTGAACGCCTGCCATCTGTCGACCGGAGATGTCTTTCGGACGGCGGGAAGCCGCGCCGATTGCGATCAGAGCCCGGCCATGAAGGCAGCTCTGGGGCACATGCGCCAGGGCGAGTTGGTTCCCGACACTACGGTCTGGGAGATGGTCCGCGAGCGTAAGGGATGCCTGCATTGCCAAGGCGGATTCATCCTTGACGGATTCCCGCGCACGCTGGCCCAGGCGGAGTCCCTTGACGAGCTCATGCGAAGCGAAGGGCTGGCCCTGACGGCAGTGGTCAGCTACGACCTGCCCTTTGAGGAGATCGTGGCACGGCTGGGCGGACGCCGGACCTGCGAGAAATGCAAGACCGTGTATCACGTGACCGAGCGTCCGTCGAAGGTGGAAGGGAAGTGCGACCACTGCGGCGGCAAGCTGCTTCAGCGCGAAGACGACCGGCCGGAGTCCATCAAAGTCCGGCTCGAGACTTACGAGCGCAGCACCGCGCCCCTGATTGATTTCTATGGCAAACAGCGCCTGCTGGTGCGGGTTCCGGCCGTAGGATCGCCCGACGAGATCTGCGACCGAACTATCGAGCAGATCGAACCGCGACGCCTGAAGTCATACGCCGAAAAGCTCTGGGTGGCGGCGGAGAACCGGCGCGACAGCTAAGGTCTTGCCCAATCCCAGAGGATCCGACCGATCGTCCCATTCGATGATCGGAGGCTTCCATTCGCTGCTAATCCTCGCCGTTTCTTTGGCTTACGTTGACCTTCGCGGTACTTTCCGATAGCTTTGTTCCATCCGCAGACTGGGGTTCGTGTACCCTAAAGGTATGCGTATTGTGGGTTTGCATCTAAAGAAGGGCTACCTTCTCGCGATGCGCAGGCCGTGCGGTGCTCGTAGCACCGATGCCTTAAACGACAACGAGTGGGGAGAGTGCCGACATCGTGACTGGAATTCTAGCGAACAATGACGGAAAGACCTTGCTGCTGCTCAAGCCACGGGGATTTTGCGCGGGCGTGGTCCGCGCGATCGACGTCGTGCGCATTGCCCTGGAAGCCTTCGGGCCGCCGATCTACGTGCGCAAGGAGATCGTCCACAACAGCTTCGTCGTGGAGGATTTGCGCAGCAAGGGCGCGATCTTCGTCGACAGCGAAGACGAAGTGCCCAACGGCGAACGTATCATCTTCAGCGCGCATGGGGTCTCGCCGGATGTGCGCGAACACAGCGCCAGGCGCGGATTGCGCGTGATCGATGCGACTTGTCCGCTGGTGACCAAGGTCCACGTCGAGGCCGTAAAGTTCGCCAAGGAAGGGTATTCGCTGATCCTGATCGGCCACCACGATCACGACGAAGTAATCGGAACTTTAGGGGAGGCTCCGCTCGTAACCCAGGTTGTGGGATCCCCGGAGCAAGTGGCGACGCTGGAGGTTCCGGACCCGAATCGGGTGGCATATCTCACGCAGACGACGCTCAGCCTCGATGAAACGAAAGACGTGATCGCGGCGCTAAGGGAGAAATTCCCCAACATCAAAGGGCCGGCGGCTCAGGATATCTGCTATGCGACGGAAAACCGGCAGGTCGCGGTGAAGCAGGTGGCCTCGGAATCCGATCTGCTGCTGGTGGTTGGGTCAACGAACAGTTCGAACTCGAATCGGCTGGTCGAGGTGGCGCGGAATCTGGGCACGAACGCCCATCTCATCGACAGCTGCAACGACATCGAGCCGAACTGGCTGCAGGGCGTCAAGACGATCGCCTTAACCGCGGGTGCGTCGGCGCCGGAACATCTGGTCGAGGAGACGATCACATTCCTGCGCGCCAAGGGTTTCAACAACGTTCAGGAACTGGAAGTCATGCCCGAAAACGTACGCTTCGGATTGCCGCCGGAGATCGTGGAAGCGATCGCGGCCGCGCCGGCGAACTAGCATCATGATTTACCACGGAGACACGGAGACACGGAGCAAACTTCTTCATGAAGAACTAACCGAACGTGTCATCGGAGCTGCCATCGAGGTGCATCGCGCGCTCGGTCCTGGGCTTCTCGAATCAGCCTACGAAGAGTGTCTCTGCCACGAGTTCAACCTTCGCGGTATCTCCTTCAAGAGACAAGTGCCACTTCCAGTGGAGTACAAAGGCGTCAAGCTGGATTGCGGATATCGTCTAGACCTGATCGTCGATGACGTCTTGATCATCGAGATCAAATGTCTGGAACACGTCCTTCCAGTCCATGAGGCGCAGCTTCTTACATACATGAAAATGACTGGCAAGAGAGTCGGACTGATTCTGAACTTCAACGTGTCCGTCCTGACTCGAGGTGGGGTTGTAAGGAAGGTCTTATAACTCCGTGGCTCAGTGACTCCGTGGTGAAACGATGTCTGTTGTGCAGGAGTAGCGAATGAATACGGACTCCCCCGATTCCCACATAGCGGAAGCTCTTCCCGGTTCGAATCCACAACTGCGTTTCGGCAAAATTGAAGAACTCGCCAGCCACGTCGGTGCCGCGATCACGGCGGCGTGCAAGCATCTTTTCTCGGAGCAGCACGAAGACGGCTACTGGTGCGGGGAACTCGAGGCGGACACAACCCTCGAAGCGGATTACATGGTGCTGCACACCTTGCTGGGCACCGGAAACACGGAGCGATTTCAGAAGGCTGCAAACTGGATCCTGCGCCATCAGAATGAAGACGGCGGGTGGAGTATCTATGTCGGTGGCCCGTCGAACCTGAGCGCTTCGGTGAAGTCCTATTTCGGGCTAAAGCTGGCGGGATATCCAGCGGATCATCCAGCTTTGGAGCGCGCGCGCAAGAAAATCCTCGAGATGGGCGGCGTGACCGAGGTCAACACATTCACCAAGATCTATCTTTGCTTCTTCGGGCAGTACGACTACGATGCGGTGCCGGCGATCCCGCCCGAGATCGTGCTATTCCCCAACTGGTTCTGGTTCAACATCTACGAGATTTCCTCGTGGTCGCGCGCGATCCTTGTGCCGCTGTCGATCTGCTACGCCAAGAAGCCATTCAAGAAGATTCCGCGCGAGATGGGCGTCGAGGAGTTGTTCGTCGGCGGCATGCATAAGTCGCGCATGCACCTGCACTGGGCGAAGAAGCTGATTTCATGGCGCAACTTCTTTCTGGTTCTCGATCGAATGGTCCACTGGTTTGAGCGGATTCATGTGCGGCCATTGCGGTCGGTCGCACTGAAGAAGGCCGAGAAGTGGATGCTCGAACGCTTTGAGATGACCGACGGGCTGGGAGCGATTTTCCCGTCGATCATGAACTCCGTCATCGCGATGCGCTGCCTCGGATATTCTCTCGACGATCCGCAGGTGATCCGGGCGATGGATGAATTCGAGAAGCTCGGCATTGAGGAAGGCGACACCTTCCGCATGCAGCCCTGCGTTTCTCCGGTTTGGGACACGGCATACGCGCTGTTCGCTCTGGGCGAGGCAGGCGTACCGGCCAACGATCCGCGGATGGTCAAGGTGGCCGATTGGTTGCTACAGAAGCAGGTCCGCAATCCCGGCGATTGGAAGATCAAGAACAAGAATGGCCAGCCCGGCGGCTGGTACTTCGAATTCAACAACGAGTTCTATCCGGATGTCGACGATACCGCGCAAGTCTGTTTGGCTCTGAGCCGCGTGGAGCATCCGAATGGACGCTACCAACGGGAGTCGGTACAACGGGCGATCGACTGGGTGTTCTCCATGCAGTGCAAGAACGGAGGCTGGGCCTCGTTCGACAAGGACAACGACCGCATGGTGTTCCAGTACGTGCCCTTCGCAGACCACAACGCCATGCTCGATCCGGCGACGGTAGACATCACGGGACGCATCCTGGAGATGCTCGGGACGTATGGTTACAACAAAGAGCATCCGGCGGTAAAGAATGGGATCAAGTTCCTGCGCAACGAGCAGGAGCCGGACGGCAGCTGGTTTGGGCGCTGGGGCGTGAACTACATCTACGGCACGGCGCTGGTGCTGCGCGGTCTGGAATCGGTGGGCATGGATCTGCATGATCCTTGCGTCCAGCAGGGCGCCGAATGGTTGCGCATGGTGCAGAACGCTGACGGCGGGTGGGGAGAGACCGTGGGCTCGTACGATGATCCGAGCCTGCGCGGTCAGGGAGACAGCACACCCTCGCAGACGGCTTGGGCGATTCTTGGATTGCTGGCGGCCGGCGACACGCGGAGCGATTCCGTCGCACGCGGCGTGGCCTATCTCATGCGCACGCAGCGGACGGACGGCTCCTGGGACGAGAAGTTCTACACCGGAACCGGCTTCCCGCGTGTGTTCTACCTGATGTATCACCTGTACCGGCAATATTTCCCGCTGCTGGCGCTGACGACCTACGCGAAGGTGATGGAGAAGCAGAGCTAGTGCCAGTTGCCAGTACCCAGTTGTCTGGGTCGAGTCAAATGGAGATAGAGAGATCGGCTGGCTGTTCTTGTCAGCGCTCTCCACAGTGACCTCCAGTGTGCCGTATCCGATGTAGACTTTTTTGCAGAATGGAGTCCCGCGAGGAGGCTGAACTCGCTTTGCGTGCAGAATTTTCTGACCTGAATCTTCGCTGGCTTTTCTTCGCCAATGCAACTGTGCCCCCGATTTTATGGGGTGGGAACTGGCAACTGGCAACTGGCAACCGGGTACTGTCTTGAAAGCTTTCGTTACCGGCGCCACCGGATTCCTCGGTTCTCATGTTGCCCGCGCGCTCGCCGATCAAAGTGCTGACCTGCGACTGCTGGTTCGTCCTACCAGCAATCTGAAGAATCTCGAGGGACTCAAAGCAGAGACCGCTACCGGCGATCTGCGGGATGCGACTTCACTCGAGAAGGCCATTGCAGGCTGCGACACTGTCTTTCATGTAGCGGCGGACTATCGGCTGTGGGTGCGCGATCCCAACCAGATGTATCGGTCGAATGTCGAAGGCACTCGGGCACTCTTGGAGGCCGCGCGGAAGAACGGCGTGAAGCGCGTCGTCTATACGTCGAGCGTCGCTACGATTGGATTCCGGACCGACGGGCAGCCTGCGGACGAGGATTCTCCAGTTTCGCTGGCCGATATGATCGGGCACTACAAGCGCTCGAAATTCATGGCCGAGCAACTCGCGATGGAAGCAGGGCGCGGCGGGATGCAGGTCGTGACAGTGAACCCGACGACTCCTATCGGCGAGCAGGATGTGAAACCAACGCCAACCGGCCGAATCGTTGTCGATTTTCTAAAGCGGAAATTCCCCGCCTATGTCGAGACCGGGCTCAATCTTGTCGATGTGCGCGAGTGCGCGAAGGGACACGTCGCGGCTCTTGAGAAGGGAAGATCCGGGGAGCGGTACATCTTGGGCGGAGAAGATCTCACGTTGAAGCAGATTCTCGACAAACTCGGCCGGATCACTGGGCTGCCATCGCCTACGATCAAGCTGCCGTATTTCTTTGCGTTCATGGCGGGAGTTGCGGGCGAGTACATCACAGGCCGGTTGCTGCGCGGCGATCCGCGCGCGACCCTCGATACTGTACGCATGGGAAAGAAGATGATGTTCGCCAGTTCCGCGAAAGCCGAGAAAGAACTTGGATGGAAAATCGTCCCGGTTGATGACGCTCTGCGCCGAGCCGCCGACTGGTTCCGGGCCAACGGCTATGCGTAAAGTCGCGATCGTGGCGGCCCTGGAACGCGAAGTCCGGCCACTGATAAAGAGCTGGCGCGTGACCGAGAAGGATTATGACGGGCGGCGTTTCCGGTTCTTCGAGAATGGGGAAGTCGTACTCGTCTGCGGCGGGATCGGCGCGGCGGCGGCGCGCCGGGCTGCCGAGGCTGTGATTGCCCTATTCGATCCTGCTGCGGTCTGCTCGGTGGGGTTCGCTGGTGCGCTCGATTCCGGGTTGAAAGTCGGGGATCTTGTCCGGCCTCGGACAGTGATCAATGCGGGGGACGGCAGCCGAGCGACTGTCGAAGACGGACAGGGAGTGCTTGTGAGTTTCGGGTCGGTGGCGAATCCCGCTCAGAAGCTGAAGTTGCGGGATTCGTTTGCGGCTCAGGCCGTCGACATGGAAGCCGCAGCAGTGGCGCGAGCGGCCGAGACGTGGGGGAAGAGATTCGTGGCGGTGAAGGCGATTTCCGACGAGGTGGACTTCGAATTTCCTGCCATGGACCGTTTCGTCGATTCGGAGGGGAAATTCGCAGAAGGAAGATTCGCAGTCTATGCCGCGATTCGTCCCTGGCTTTGGCCTCGCGCTGTTCATTTGGCCCGAAATAGCAGCCGGGCGTCGCGTGCCCTGTGCGCAGCCCTGAGCGATCTGCGCTAGATCCCTTCTCCTGGCGGGCAGGGTCAGCGACGTCCCATCAAATACATGAACTTTTCATTGCCCGATCGGGTTCGGACGCCGAAGTTGCGCCTGTGATTCATCTATAATCGAACCAGGTGTTCTCCAAAACCCGATGCACTTTTTCCCCTTGCTTGCACTGTTCGTCGGCGGCGAAATCGTCGACATGCTGTCCAATACTGGCGCGGTTGCGAAGCTGGTTCTGCTTACCCTGCTGGCTTTCAGCCTGATTTCCTGGGCAATCATCCTGACCAAGTGGAGCCTTCTGCACAAGGCGCGGCTGCAGAGCGGACGCTTTGTGCGTGCGTTCCGCAAGGCGCAGCGGCTGCAGGATATTGCCGCCGTTGCCGATCAGTTCAAGCCCAGTCCTCTCGTGGGCGTGTTCGAGGGCGGTCACGAGGAGTATCGCCGGCAGGTTGCGGCCTCTGGCGGGCTTCGCAGCATGGTCTCGATCCAGCGCGGGATGCAGATCGGTTCGTCCGAGGAGATCACCCGTCTGGAGCGCAATGTGCCGTGGCTGGCGATCACTGCGGCAGCGACGCCGTTCATCGGACTGTTCGGCACCGTGTGGGGCATTATCGACGCATTTCACGGCCTCGGTACGGCCGGCGCGGCAACGCTGCGGGCGGTGGCTCCAGGCATTTCGGAAGCCTTGATAACGACCGCTGCGGGCCTGGCGGCGGCGATTCCCGCTGTCGTTGCGTACAACTTGATTGGTGCGTCGATCCGCGAATTTGCGGCACGCTGCGACGACTTCGCGCTGGAATTTCTGAACGCTGTCGAGCACAACCAGCCGCAAAGTTCTGCGGTGGTGGATGTGAGGCGCTGATGGCGTTCACCGCTTCCAACGGACGCACGCAGACTGCGTTGGCCGACATCAATATCACTCCGCTGGTCGATGTCGTACTTGTGCTGTTGATCATCTTCATGGTCACGGCGCCTGTCCTGCAGTCAGGCATTGACGTTGCGGTGCCCAAGACGAAAACGGTGAAGGAAATCACCGAAGAGCGGCTGGTTCTGACCATCAACAAAGAACAGCGCGTCTTTCTGGGCAGCGATCCCATCAATATCAACGAGATCGGCACACGTCTGCGGCAAAAGATTCGCGATCCGCGGCGGCAGTCGATTTTTGTGCGCGCGGATGAGAACGTTCCGTTCGGCGCCTTCGCGACCGTGATGGATGCGGTCAAGCAGGCTGGATTTGCCAACGTCAGTATCGTTACGCAGCCCATGGACACAAGTGGCAAGCACTGAGATCTATTTCGAGCACGAACGCTGGGGACGCGCACTGACATGGTCCGTCGGTCTGCATATCGGCATCTCCATCGGTTTGCTCGTCTACGCGACGATCGTCACCCGAGGCAGCGGTGAGCAGTGGGGCATGGGTGGCGGGGGAGACGCCATCGGCGCGACATTGGTGAGCACGGTGCCGCTGGCCAATCCTCAGGGACAGAATGTGCTGGCCAACCAATCGAAGGGGCTCACTCAATCACAACCCAAGATCGAGCAGAAAGAGCCGGACGCGATCGAGATTGCCGGCCGGAACAAGAAGATCAAGCCGAAGAAACAACAGGTCACCGAATCGAAGTCAAACCCGGAACCTGCGCCTGAGCCCGAGGAAAATCAGGTGGCGTTCGGCGAGGGCGGGCCGGTGAGCGGGCCGTATGGCACTTTCAGCGCCGCCGGGGCGAAGGGTGGATTCGGGATCTCCGGCGGGGGCGGCGATTTCGGCACCAAGTATTCCTGGTACGTGCGGGTGATTCAGCAGAAAGTCTCCGAGAACTGGCTGAAGTACGAAGTGGATCCGCGGATCACTACCGCGCAGCGAGTCTACATCACATTTGACGTGGCCCGGGATGGGCATCCGACGAACGTGAGGGTAGAGCAGTCGAGTGGTGTGCCCTCGCTGGATATTTCCGCCAGCCGCGCTTTGCAGCGCATCGACACATTCGGGCCGCTGCCTCCCGATTATCCGGGCAGCAAGATTTCGGTGGAATACTGGTTCGACTATAAGCGGTGACGTGCGTGCACCTCCGAACCGTAACCAATCCGGTACGCTGGATGACGCGGAGCGCCCCCAAGGGCGCAGAATATGACAACCAGATGAAAAAAGAACGTCATCTACTGATAAGTACTGGGATGTGAATTCAATCGGGACTACGATATTGGCAGACACGAAATCGCACTTCTTAGAACGAATGGACCCCGCCAAGTCAGGCTTTCACAAAATGGCCGAAAGAGCCCGCAATTTCAAACGCGTCGTATTCTTGGTAGTTGCCGGTGCACTGGTTTGCTCGATCGCGCAGGCTCAAGACTGGGTCAAAACTGGAACCAGCCTGGGTGTGGAGAAGGTCCGGCTGGCGGTCGCCGACTTTAAGACAGCAAACACCGACCCGGCCAATGCCGCGCTGCTCAAGACATTCAACGATACCCTGTGGAATGACCTGGACGTGTCAGGCGTAGTCGAGCTGGTCTCGAAGAGCTTCTATCCGTTGCAGGTGCCTGGACAGCCACCAGAGGTGAATTTCTTGGCGTGGAATGCTCCGCCTCCCAACGCCGCGATGCTGGCGTTCGGGAATCTTGGTGTAAACGGCGGCAGGCTCACCGTGCAAGGCTGGCTGTACGACGTCAAGAACATTCAGTCTCCGCAGATTCTGGGCAAGCAGTACTCGGACAATGCGAGCGACGCTGCAGCCCGCGTCATGGCCCACAAGTTTGCGGACGAGATCATCTTTCGTCTTGGCGGCGGCCTTCAAGGCATCGCCGAGACGCAGATCTACTTCGTCAGCGACCGTAGTGGCCACAAGGAAATCTGGGCCATGGATTATGACGGCTCGAATCAGCATCAGCTCACGCATCAGAACTCGATCTCGCTCTCACCGAGGATTTCCCCCGACGGCTCCCGCCTCGCGTTTGCATCGCTGACCAAGACCGGATGGGAGATCATGATGTTCTCGCTCGATCTGAATCGGGCGGTCAGTTTCCCGCACTTCGGGGGGACGAATCTTTCTCCTGCGTGGTCGGCGGATGGATTGAAGCTGGCGTTTTCATCCTCGCACTCGGGCGATTCAGAGATCTACGTAGCGGACGCCTCCGGCGGAAATCCGCGCCGCATGACGACCGACAAGGGACCGGATGTCTCGCCCGTATGGAACCGCAAGACCGACAGCCAGATTGCATTTGTCAGCGGACGCACCGGACTGCCACAGATTTTCACGATGGAAGCCGACGGCACCAATCAGACGCGCATGACGGATCAGGGATACGCCGTGTCGCCGAACTGGTCGCCGAACGGGCAATTCCTGACGTTCGCCTGGGTGCGCAAGTATGGACCGGGGGATCCTGGAGCGCTGGATCTGTATCTAATGGATATCGCTAGCAAGCAGTGGGTGCAACTCACGCATGACGGCGGCAAAAATGATTTTCCCTCGTGGTCTCCTGACGGGAGGCATATAGTATTTCAATCGAACCGTTCGGGGAGCCCGCAGATCTGGAGCATGCTGGCTGACGGGACCAAGGTTCAACAGCTGACTTTTACCGGGCACAACACTCAGCCCAACTGGAGTTGGAAATAGTACATAACTTCGTCTGGCCCCGAGGGGTACCCTCAGGGTCGCAGGAGGACCTAAGTGAAGCAATCAAGTATGAAGTGGTTTGTGCTGACACTGAGTCTTAGCGCTCTATTGATGCTTGCGGCTTGCGGAGGAAAAAAGCAAGCGCCACCGCCACCACCACCACCGCCGCCACCGCCGGCTCCGACCGCTTCGGTCTCGGTAAGTCCGAGCTCGATCCAGGCTGGACAGTCGGCGACATTGACCTGGCAGACCAGCAATGCGACCGACGTGTCGATCGATGGCATCGGCGCGGTGCAGCCCAATGGCTCGCAAAGCGTGTCTCCGTCGGATTCGACGACCTATCACCTGACAGCCAAGGGTTCGGGTGGCACGCAGGAAGCGACGGCGCGTCTCACTGTGACGCAGGCGCCGCCACCGCCGCCACCGCCACCGCCGCCGACCGTTAGTGACGAAGATCTCTTCAGCCAGAACATCAAGGACGTCTATTTCGATTACGACAAGTCCGATATTCGCGCGGATCAGCAGGCTTCGATCCAGGCGGATGTGGCGTTCCTGAATCAGCATGCCAACATCAGCCTGACGGTCGAAGGGCACTGCGACGAGCGCGGTTCCACCGATTACAACCTGGCATTGGGCGATCAGCGCGCGAGTGCTGTGAAGAACGCCCTGACTGCGGCGGGAGTGAATGCCAGCCGGGTCAAGACGATCAGCTACGGCAAAGAGAAGCCCTTCTGCAGCGAAAGCAACGAGGCTTGCTGGCAGCAGAATCGCCGCGGCCATCTCGTGTACCAGAAGTAGATATTTCTGTCTTGACGTCATTTTGAGGGCGTCATCCCGGCCCCAGTCTCATACGGCCGGGGCTGGGTCTCGGCGCGGAGCACACTCGCTCCGCACGAGCTCCTCGGCTCTGGTTGGAGAGCGGTGGAACGCGGATGACGCCCTTTCATTTTCCCGCCGTTGAATCTTCCGGTTCCCGCCTGCCTTTCGGGTGTCGAATCCTTCCAGCCATGTGGGACAATCGAAGCATCAAAAGAATGCAAGTCGGGGATACAAGTCTATGAAATCGCACCGTATTTCGTTGATTGTCGTGATGTTTCTCATCCTTTGGGTCAGCGTCGCTCCAGTCTCCGGCGCGAACAAGGAGATGGTGCAACTGCAGACGCAGGTTCAGCAACTGCAGGAGCAGATGACCGCCATGCAGCGCAGCTTCGACGAGCGCATGGGCATCATGAGAAACCTGGTCGAGAAGGACACCGACTCCGTGAACAAGGTGGTGTCGGCATTGGGTACCCTCCATGACACGCTCCAGAAGCAGCAGGGCGATCAGGGATCCAAGGCCGATCAGCTTTCCGGCCAGATTCAGGCGCTGAATGACACCATGGACGAGATCAAAGTGCGCCTGGCGAAAGTGACGAAGCAGCTGGAAGATATGCAGGCCGCGCAGCAGAGCCTTGCCGCGCAGCAGGCCACGCAGCAGGCACAACAACAGCAACTTGCGCAGGCGCCCCCACCGGATGTGCTCTACAACAACGGACTCCGTGACTATAACGGGGGAAAGAACGACCTGGCCACGCAGGAGTTCTCCGATTACATCAAGTTCTATCCCAACACCGATCTGGCCGGGAACGCGTACTTCTATCTCGGGGAGTTGCAGTTCCGGCAGGCCAACTACCAGCAGTCGGTGCAGAGCTACGATCAGGTGCTGCAGAATTTTCCCAGCGGGAGCAAGGCTGCCTCAGCGCAATTGAAGAAGGGATTTGCTCTGCTGGAACTCGGGAAGCAGGACGATGGCGTGAACGAGTTGCGGCATCTGATCCAGCGATATCCGCATTCGCCGGAGGCACTGCAGGCACGCGATCGTTTGCGCAAGGCTGGGGTCAGCAGCACGAGCCGCTAAGGCTGGGTCGTCAGCGATCTATATGGAGCGATAGTGACGCCGATGGCGTCGCTGGGCATGATGTCTTCCCGCTCGATGCGCACGGTGATGCTGGGCATGGTGACGTGCGGCATGATGCTTGACCTGTACGACCGTTGCCCGAGGCGCTGCCCACGACAGCGCGCCAGTCAAAATCAAAGAGAATAGAAGCAGCAGGATTCTTCGCATATTGACCATCCGATGGTCCTCAAGTTTACCCTATGGGACTGTCGCTGCAAATGTGCCGCAGCCACAGGATCGGCACGACCGCGGAGACGAGCGCAAGGGTCAACGCCACGACCGTCGGAAGAAATGCAGTTACCAGGACGACCATGGGGAGTATATACAGCACGACCCACGCGCCAGGACTTTTCCCAGAGGGCTTATTCTCGCGCAGCATGCGCCGACATGGCTCGGGCAAAAGTAAGCGGTCGATGAGAAATGCCAGCCCAATCGTGAGCGGAAGCCAGATCGCAACGCCCACAAAGTAGTGATACGGTCCGATACCGTGAAGCACATCCCCGTTTGAGACGGAGAGGGGCTTCGTATTGAGCATACTCAGGTGATCGTGTTTTATCGTCGGCCAGCCGTAGAGATACCACAGCGTGATCCAGTTGGACGCCCAAATGGCGAATCGCAAAGAGCCCGCCGCGAGCGCCATTCCTGCGACCACCCAGAGCGAGTTCACCTTATCTTCAAGGGTAGAGGCGGTCGAATCGGAGCCGGTTGCGGGATCCATGCGCTGAGTGACGCTGGATCACTTATAGATGTTTCCGTGGCTCCGAGGCAGTGATAAAGTGATGTCGGAGCGAGCCAGACGAATGCTCTGAATGCTCTATCTGATTGCAAGGGGTGCACTGATGACTCATGCCAAAGCGGATCAGGACGTTGCCAAGGGTGCGACGGAGACTGAGGATCACCACACTCCCGGCAACATCGGAATGCAGCAGCAGCTTGGGCATCGCGATCAGGATCCGATGCTGAAAGATGCCGATACCGATTTCCCCGAGCCCGGCGAAAACCCGGAACACACCGGCGAGCCGGAATTGAAGAGCGCATAGGTTTTGGTGGAAATGAGAAGGGCCTCGATTTGAGGCCCTCTTTTTCTTCTCGCGTGAAGTTAGCGCAACTCTTCCATGCAGGCGTCGAGCACTTCTTTCGGCGGGCGCGTCTGTGAATCTGGCAGGGTCGCCAGCGGCTGATCGACCACGTTCAGCATGTCGATGAAGTTCGGCGCCGTGGGGTTCACGTAGAAAATCCCAGTCAGCACCTCGCCCTTGTCGTGCGCCTCCGTCAGGCGGCTGATGGCGCCAATCTTGTTGGTCGGATCATAGTTCTCTTCCAGCTTCCGCAAATGCAGGCGAGAACCGTCGTGCATCGTAACCTGGATGGTAGAACCCGGGTCGTATTCGACGTTGATGTCCTCGAACGCCGGGACGAAGCTGACATCCTGCAGGATCTCTTCGTGCTCCTTCACGTACTTGTAGGACTTGGTCGATCCCTCGTGATCGTTGAAGGTCACGCAGGGCGAGACAACGTCGAGCATGACCGTACCCTTATGGGCGATGGCGGCTTTCAGCATGGCGCTGATCTGCTTCTTGTCGCCGGAGAACGAGCGTCCGACAAGGGTTGCGCCGAGGTGAATCGCCATGGCGCAGGTGTCGATCGGAGGCAGATCGTTGACCACGCCGGACTTCAGCTTCGAGCCGAGATCGGCGGTAGCCGAGAACTGGCCCTTGGTTAAGCCGTACACGCCGTTGTCTTCGATGATGTAGATGATCGGCAGATTGCGGCGCATGAGGTGAATGAACTGCCCAACACCGATCGAGGCCGTGTCGCCGTCGCCGCTGACGCCGATGCAGATCAGCTTGCGATTCGCGAGCAGGGCACCGGTCGCGACTGAAGCCATACGCCCGTGCACGGCGTTGAAGCTGTGCGAGCGGCTCATGAAATACGCCGGAGTTTTCGAGGAACATCCGATGCCGCTGGGCTTGATCACGAACTCGGGCTCGACGCCCATCTCGTACATCGCTTCGATGATGCGCTCCGAGATCGCGTTGTGGCCGCAGCCGGCACATAGCGTAGTCTTGCCGCCCTTGTAGTCGATGACGGTCAGGCCAATGCGATTGGTCTTCGGACTGGGTGTTGCTGCGCCAGGTTCAACAGTGGTGGATCCCATGAAACGATTCTCCTCAGCGGCTAAAGCCGCGATTCAATTTCATCCTTCACAGCGCGAGTAAACAGCCTACGGGAAACTCTCTTGCCGCTCGAAAACTCACCTCAGTGGCTAAAGCCACGAACGGAAGGCAAAACACCTACCGCAGCGCTGAAGCGCTGCGCCACCCAAGGGCGGCCAGTTTCTCGGCAACCGCTAAAACTCGTGCCATCCCAAATCACTTTCCTTCCATGCTGGTCAGTTCGTCGGTGATCGATCGCGCATCAAGCGGCAGCCCGGTGATGTGGGCGATGCTGCGCAGGCGCGGCGTGAGCTCCGGCTTTAGATCGAGCTTAAGCAAGCTCATCATCTGCGCGTCGCGGTTCTGCTCGACGACGTAGACGTGCTCGTGCTGCTCGATGAACTCGTGCACCTCGCGCGTGAACGGATAGGCGCGCAGGCGGAGATAGTCGGTTTCGATGCCGTATTCGGCGCGGAGTTGATCGCGGCTCTCGGTGATGCCCCAGTGCGAAGTGCCGTAGCCGATGATGCCGATTTTTGAATTGTTGCCTTTGGTGATCTCCGGCCGCGGAACGAAGGCGCGCGCCGTCTCGAACTTGCGGTTCAGGCGCTCCATGTTGTTCTCGAAATCGTCGGCTCGTTCGGAGTACTGCGCTTTCTCGTTGTGGCCGCTGCCGCGCGCGAAGTAGGACGCTGCCGCATGCCGAGTGCCTGGCAATGTGCGGTAGCCGATGCCATCGCCGTCGACATCCTTGTAGCGGGCGAAACCACCGAGGCGGTCGAGATCTTCCTTGCTCAGGACCTTTCCACGCTTGATCGGCGTCGTCGGATACGGGAACGGATCGGACATCCAGTTATTCATGCCAAGGTCAAGGTCCGACATCACGAACACCAGGGTCTGGAATTGCTCGGCCAAGTTGAAGGCTTCCGTCGCCATGGTGAAGCACTCCTCGACCGAGCAGGGAATCAGCATGATGTGCTTCGTGTCCCCGTGCGACAAGACGGCGGTCGACAGAATGTCGCCCTGCGACGTGCGGGTGGGCAAGCCGGTGGATGGTCCGACGCGCTGGATGTCCCAGATAACGCCCGGAACTTCAACGTAATAGGCGAGTCCCGCGAACTCGGCCATCAGCGAGATACCCGGGCCCGCGGTGGCGGTCATGCTGCGGGCGCCTGCCCATCCCGCGCCGATGACCATGCCGATTGCGGCGAGTTCATCTTCCGCTTGGACGATTGCGAAAGTTGCTTTGCCATCGGGGCCTACGCGATATTCCTTCATGTATTCGATCATCGTCTCAACCAGCGACGACGACGGAGTAATCGGATACCAGGTCACGACCGTGCACCCGGCAAACATGCACCCCAGCGCCGCGGCGGAATTGCCGTCGATGATGACCTTGCCGGCGGTCGCGTTCATGCGCTCGATGTAGAATGCACCGCGTTTCTCGAGGTTTGCCTTGGCGTATTCGAAACCGGCCAGTGCCGCAGCCAGGTTGAGATTCGCGGCCTTCGCCTTGTTTGCAAACTGCTTGCGGATGGCCTTCTCGACTTCGCCCATGTCAATTGTCAGCAGATGGGCGACCACGCCGACATACACCATGTTCTTGACCAGCTTGCGCAGCTTGGCCTCAGGGCAGACCTGGGCCACGAGCTTGTCGTAGGGAACGCCATAGAAGATCAGGTCGTTGCGCAGCTTGTGCAGGGCCAGCGGTTCGTCATAGAGCACCGAGGCGCCCGACTCCAGTGACATCACATCTTCGGTCGCGGTCTCCGGATTCATCGCCACCAGGAAATCGATTTCCTTCTTGCGGCCGATGTAGCCATGCTTGTTGGCGCGAATTGTGTACCAGGTGGGCAATCCCGCGATGTTCGACGGAAACATGTTCTTGCCCGAAACGGGCACGCCCATCTGGAAAATTGCGCGCAAGAGAACTGTGTTTGAACTTTGCGATCCCGAGCCGTTCACCGTCGCGACCTGGATACTCATGTCGTTGACGATGCGCTGCTTGCCCATGCCGCCGGCGGATTCCCGGGGCACGACGTCCGTTGTGGCCATCCCAACACCTTCCTTTAGTCTAAAGGGCCGAACCCAGTCGCCCTGTCGTACGGATTGCGGAGGAAGAAACCCTTTTATTATACGGCGGATGAGCCGCCCAGTCGCCTGCGCCGCCCCGTGTGGAGCCCGGAAGGTACCTGTTCTGGAACGAGGGGGAAGTCCGTGACTCAGGCTTCCGTCTTGAAAAACTGGGCTATATTGCGGAACTTGTTATATCGGGATGCGACCAATTCAGCCGGGGGCATCTTCTTCAATTCGGCAAAGTGTTTCTGCAGGCTGGCGTCGAACAGGGCCGCGGCGGCCTCGTGGTCGCGATGTGCTCCGCCTTCCGGTTCGGGAACGATGTCGTCGATCAGCCCGAACTCAATGAGATCATTGGCGGTGATGCGCATGGCTTCGGCGGCGAGTTCTTTCTTGGTGGCATCACGCCACATGATGGCCGCGCAACCCTCAGGCGAGATCACCGAATAAATCGAGTTCTCCATCATCAGGACGCGGTCGGCCACGGCAATGGCCAACGCGCCACCGCTGCCGCCAACTCCAATGATGCTGGTGATGATGGGTACTTCCAGTCGCGCCATCTCCCGCAGGTTGTAGGCGATCGCTTCAGCTTGTCCGCGTTCTTCGGCCTGCACGCCCGGGTAGGCGCCGTCGGTGTCCACCAGCGTGAAGATCGGGCGCTTGAACTTTTCCGCGATTTGCATCACGCGGATCGCTTTGCGATAACCCTCGGGATGCGGCGTGCCGAAGTTGCGGAAGACCCGCTGCTTCATGTCGCGGCCCTTCTGCGTGCCCACGACCAAAACCTCTTCACCATGGAAGCGGGCCATGCCGCACACGATGGCAGCATCATCGCCGAAACCGCGGTCGCCGTGAATCTCGCTGAAATGGGTAAAGACGCGCTCGATGTAGTCCAGCGTTTGCGGACGCTGCGGATGCCGCGCAAGTTCGGTCTTCTTCCAGGCGGTGGAGGGGGTGCTCAGGTCACGGCGAAGGGTTTCGATGCGTTCTTGCAGCTTGACGATCTGCCGCCGGGTCTCTTCGCTGGCTTCGGCCGATGACATTTCGGCGACTTGCCGCTCAATCTGTTCCAGTTCCTGCTGCGCTTTTTCAGTGGCTGCCATGCTCTCCGTCAACTGATGATGCGGACGCTACCGCGTCCGCACAACTGTTCGACGCGGGCAATGAAATTTCGGTCTGGAACAACATTATAGCCTCCCGCCTCCATCACCACCATGAAGTCGTCCTGGCGCTCCACGTCGAACAGCACTTTGGCTTCGCCTTTGCGTTCGAGAAACAGAGTGTGCAGCTTGTCGATTGTTTCTTCGCCGGAGGTCTCCAACGGAATGCGGACGCGAATGGCACGAGGCAGGGGAACCTTGGCATCCTCGAGCGGCATGATTTCGGCGGCAGTGATCTTCGGATTCGCACCCTCTTCAATGCGTACTCCGGCCTTCACCAGCACGGGCACTTCAAGTTTCACCTTCTCGCCTATGCGCTTATAGGCTTCAGGGAAGACGATCATGTCGATGGAACCTGACATGTCCTCCAGCGTGGCCTGCGCGTAGAAATCACCCCTTTTCGATTTGAGGACGCGCACGTTGCTGATGATGCCGGCGGTGACGATAGTCTCATCTTTGCCAGTGGACTTCGTCATCGCCGCGAGTTCTTCGATGTTCAGGGCCTGCAGGTCCTGCAACTTGTCTCTGTACTTTTCGAGCGGATGCCCGGTGATGAAGAATCCGAGGATTTCTTTCTCGGCTGCCAGCCGCATGTGCTCGTCCCAGTCCGGGACGTTGGGCAGTTGCTCCGCCGCCGATTGAGGTTCCTCCTGCTCGAAGACGCCAAACAGTCCGTGCTGTCCCGATTCCGCGTCGCGCTGCGCTTTCTGCGCCTGCTCCATGGCCTTGTCTAGGACAGCCATGAGCTGGGCGCGGCGTCCGAAAGAATCCATTGCGCCGCTCTTGATCAGCGACTCGATCACCCGCTTGTTGAGCAACCGCAGATCGACGTTCTCGCAGAATTCGTAAATCGATTTGAAGCGGCCGAGTTTCTTACGGGCCGCGACGATCGATTCAATGGCGTTTCCGCCGACATTCTTCACCGCCGCCAGACCGAAACGAATGTTCTCTCCATGAGGAGTGAAGTTCGCGTCGGACACATTAATGTCTGGAGCCTCGACGGCGATGCCCATTTCCCGGCACTCGTTGATGTACTTGACCACGTCGTCGGTCGAGCCGGTGACCGATGTCAACAGAGCAGCCATGAATTCGACCGGATAGTGCGTCTTCAGATAAGCGGTGTGATACGCGAGCAGGGCATAGGCCGCCGAGTGTGACTTGTTGAAGCCGTATCCGGCGAACTGCGCCATGAGATCGAAAATCTTCTCAATCTTCTTCGGCGGATACTTGCGTTGGGCTGCTCCTTCGACAAAGCGCTCCCGTTGCTGCGCCATTTCTTCGGGCTTCTTCTTGCCCATGGCGCGGCGCAGCAGATCGGCATCGCCCAGAGAGTAGCCCGCCAGCCGGTTGGCGATCTGCATCACCTGCTCCTGGTAGACGATCACGCCCAGGGTTTCCTGCAGGATTTCCTGCAGTTCCGGTAGGTCGTATTCCACCTTCTTGCGCCCGTGCTTGCGATCGACGAAGTCGTCGATCATGCCGCCCTGAATCGGGCCGGGCCGGTAGAGCGCGTTGAGTGCGGTGAGGTCTTCGATCGAGTTCGGCTGGTATTTACGCAGTACGTCGCGCATCCCGTGGGATTCAAACTGGAACACGCCCGACGTCAGCCCCTTGTGAAAAACCTTGGCGTAGGTCTCGGTGTCCTGCAGCGGAATCTGCTCAAGCGTGAGCGGCGTGCCCCTAGTCTGCTCGATCAGCTTCATCGCGTCAGTCAGAATCGTGAGCGTAGTCAGGCCGAGGAAGTCCATCTTCAGCAGGCCCATCTTTTCGATGGCGACCATGTCGAAGGCGGTCACGATTTCGTCGTTCTTGGTGCGATGGAGTGGGACCAGTTCGGTCAGCGGCCGCGGCGAGATCACAACGCCCGCGGCATGAACGCCCGAGTTGCGCACCAGACCTTCCAGCTTCCTGGCAGTCTCGAATAGCTCGCGAATCTGCCCGTCTTTCTCGATCGCCTCGCGCAGTTGTGGCGATTCCTCGATGGCCTCTTCCAGCGTGATATTGAGTTGGGTGGGGACCATCTTGGCGATGCGGTCGACGTCGGAGTAAGGAATCTCCATGGCGCGTCCGACGTCTTTGATCGCGGCCTTCGCGGCCATGGTGCCGAAGGTGATGATCTGCGCCACGTTGTCGCGGCCGTACTTCTGTGTGACGTAGTCGATGACCTCGCCTCGGCGGTTCATGCAGAAGTCAATGTCGATGTCGGGCATCGACACGCGCTCGGGGTTCAGGAAGCGCTCGAAAAGCAATTCGTGCTGCAGCGGATCGATGTCGGTGATTCCAAGCGAGTAGGAGACGAGCGATCCGGCAGCCGATCCGCGACCGGGGCCTACAGGAATCCCACGCTCCTTGGCGTAGCGGATAAAGTCCCAAACAATAAGGAAATAGCCGGGAAACTTCATCTGCTGGATAATGCCAAGTTCGCGCTCCAGCCGCTGGTCGTAGTCGGTCAGCGAATGCTTCAGCTTGCTTTGTTCGCTGAGCGGCCGTAACGCCTCTTTCCGGCGGGCAAAGCCTTCGCGCGCGACATGCACGAAGTAGCTGTCGATCGTGTATCCCGGCGGCACTTCGAACTGCGGGAAGGGATTCGGAATCTTCTCGAGCTTGAGATGGCAGCGCTCGGCGATGTCGACCGTGCGCGTCAGGACGTCGGGCGAATCCTTGAAGACGCGGTACATTTCGTCGGCGTTCTTGACGAAGAACTGCGAGCCTTCAAACTTCATGCGCCCGGTGTCGCGGATCGACTTGGCCGTCTGGATGCAGACCATGACGTCCTGCGCGTGGGCGTCATCTTCGCAGAGATAGTGGCTGTCGTTGGTGGCGACGAGAGGCAAGCCGAGATCCTTCTCCAGTTGGAACAGCCCGGAATGGATGCGGTGCTCGAGTTCGAGGCCCTGATCCTGAATCTCGAGAAAGAAGTTCTCTTTGCCGAAGATGTCGGCGAACTGGCCCGCGGCGGCGCGCGCCGCCTCGTAGTTGCCCTCGACCAGCCTCTCGGCTACTTCGCCCTTCAGACATCCCGACAGCCCGATTAGTCCGCGCGAGTGCTCGGCCAGAAACTTCTTGCTGATCCGCGGCTTGTAGTAAAAGCCATGCAGCGAGGCCTCGGATGTGATCTTGACCAGGTTTCTGTATCCCTCTTCGTTTTCTGCCAGTACCAGCAAGTGGTTGTAAGTGTCACCCTCTGGCGGGGCGCGGTGGTCGTCCTTTTTGCAGACGTAGAGTTCGCATCCCACGATCGGCTTGACGCCGTGCTTGTGCGCCGCATTCACGAAGTGGACCGTGCCGAAAATATTGCCGTGGTCGGTCATGGCCACGGCCGGCATGCCCAGCTCCTTCACTCGCTGGCACAGCTTCTCAACGTCACAGGCGCCGTCCAGCAGGGAATAGTCAGTGTGCAGGTGCAGGTGGACGAATTGGGACATGGGGTCAGGCCTAGTCTATCGCAAAGGGGAAGGAGGAAAGGTGTGGATGGCTGTGCGTTTCCGAGGCAAATCCGGGGGATGTTCTAAGGCAGCGCCTATTGTTGGATTCCAGACGGCTGAACGACTTGACAGGGAACTCGGAATTGCCTGTAACGCTTCAACGAAGACCGGCACAATCATAGTGAAGGCTGCGAGTGCGGTCCGAACACCCGGACTAGCCAGGTTCACGAATTCCCCCTCGTTAAGGTCTGACTCTCCCTTTCTCGGCTTCACGTCGCCGACACCCGCCTCCAGCAGCGTGTTTTGATGGAGAAAATCCGATGTGGATGCGATCTTGTGCGGTTTGCAAGTCTCTGCTGAAGAAATTTCGTCTGTGCGATTCCGTGCGCTGCCAGTGCGGATGGGAGTGGGATGGACTGCCCGATCAGAGCTCCGTAGTGTGGGACGCGAACAGGCCGAAGGGATTGGAACTGCCGTGGCAAAGCTAATCGAGTTTCACGTGCCGAAGGGCTTTCGGCTGCGCGTGCTGAAGGTCGTTTCCGAAGAGCGCGGAAGGGTGATTGAATTCCGCCCGCGGAATGCGGATGCAGGCGACTCGGCCAAGAACGACCTCTGGCGCAGATTCATGATGCTGCCACTGCGATCCGCGGCCATTAAGGGGCCTCACAGGTAAGGCCGAATTCCGCGGCGCACGAGGCGGTCGATTCCATTTCAGATTGCAGGGCGCTTGGTGACTGGGGTCAGTCCGAACCAGCTCCAGCTGCTTGCGCCTTCGGCATCAGCTTGCGGGCCTGGCTGATCAGTTCAGCCACTTCGAAGGGCTTCACGAGGTAAGGGATGTTATTTTCCTGCAGGAAGGTACGCCCTTCGGGCTCTACGTTGGCGGAGAAGGTGTAAAGAACGTGGGTGTCCAGGCCCTGGCAGAATTCTTTCAGCCATGCGTAGGAGTCTTTCGCATCCCACGGGCCGGCCATCTTGCCGTTGATGATGACGGCATCGAACGGCTCCGAGAGCAGACGCGTTCGGACATCCTCGGCCTTTTTTGCGGTAACGACCTCAGCACCGGCACCAGCCAGCACATCGCGCTCGAACTCGAGCACAGCCTCTTCCTCTTCCACCAGCAGCACGCGTCCGTTTACCGCGCCGTCGTGCAGCCGCAGCACGGCTTTGGAGACATCGAACTGAGGTGTCAGTACAGCCACAGCTGGCAGCTTGACCTCGATGGTGGCGCCCTTTTCCGGATTGTTGCTGGCGGTGATATCCCCGCCATGCTCCTTGACGATGCCGTAGCAGATGCTGAGTCCGAGGCCTGTCCCCTTGCCCACGCTCTTGGTGGTGTAGAAGGGATCGAAGATCCGCTTGGGGTCTTTGATCCCTGCGCCGTCGTCGCTGAACTGTGTGAATACGTGGCCGCCCTGGGTGTCCACGCGAATCTTCAATGCGCCGCTGTGGCCGGTCTCGAGGATGGCATCGACCGCGTTGTTGATAATGTTCAGGAATACCTGCTCGATCTGATGCGGATCGGCGATCACCATCGCAGGCTCGGCCGGAAGTTCGCGCTCGACCTTGATGTTGTTGATCTTCAGATCGTAATCCCGCAGGGTGAGGGTTTCCTCAAGCACCTTGCGAAGATCGACCTCGGCGCGCTGCGGCGTGCGCTGGCGCGCGAACGATAACAGGTTCTGCACCACGCGATGCGTGCGCTGCGCCTGCTTGAAGAGCTTGCTGACAAAGTCCTGGGCCCGCTGATTGAGGCCTTCGGTTTCAAGTAACTGGGCGTATCCGAGGATGGCGGTCAGCGGATTGTTCAACTCGTGGGCCACGCCCGCGATGAGCTGGCCCACGGCCGACATCTTTTCGCTCTGCAGCAGTTGCTCCTGCGTCTTGCGTAGATCCTCGTAGGCGCGGCACGTTTCTTCGTACAGCCGCACCTTCTCGATGGTTGTAGCCAACTGACGGCTGATGGCAACCAGCAGGTTTTCGTCGTTCGACGAGTACTGGTAGCCGATCTGGCTGCACATGCCCATCAACCCCACCGGTGCGTCCTTGGCCCAGAACAGGACCCAGATCCAGGAGCGCTCGGAGTCCGAGCGCAGGAACTCGGCCACGTTCGGGGGCAAGTGGGGCAAATACTCGGCGGTCACGACTTCAGCGCGGGACCGCACGATCAGATCGCCAAAGCCCTCGGGGAAGGAAATCTCGGCCGGACGCGCCTTGTCGCGGCTGCGCGGACCCCATGCTGCGCGCCGGCGGTAGGTCGGACTGTCGATGTCGCAGAGGTATACCGCACCGCTCTCCGCGCCGAACAGCGTCACCACCTGCCGCAAGGTCAGGTTTAGGATTTCGTCGAGGTCGAACGACTGCGCGGCCACTACCGCCATGGCATTCAGCGCGTTCAATTCGCGGTTGCGGCGCTGCATTTCGTCTTCGGCACGCCGCTTTTCCGTCATGTCGAGAACGAATCCCTGATAGCGTTCGATTGCGCCGCTGGCGTCGCGGGTGGCGAAACTGCTCTCGACCGCAAGCAGCAGTGTGCCGTCGCGGCGGCGGAGCGTCACTTCAAAGTTGCGGACGTAGTTGTGCGATTCGATCTCGTGACGGAACGCCTCGCGTTGCTTCGCATCCACGCAGATCTCTTTGTCGAGGTTCAGCACCAGCAACTCGTCACGGTTGCTGTAGCCGAGCATATGGACGAAGGCATCGTTACAATCGAGGAGTCCTCCCGCCGGATCGGCGACGTAAACGCCTTCCTGAACCTGCTCGAAGAGCAGACGATACCGTTCTTCGGCGGAACGGCGATCGGTGATGTCGCGAACGACGTGAATCGTGCCCTTTTGCTGCGTGCCCTGATCCGTATACGAAGAAGTTGAAACGACCGAGAAACCGCCGAAGCATGGATCCGCACCTTCGGTGAATTCCTCGTCGCCCCCCATGGCGCAGTAGGGGCAACCAGTCCATTCTGCGTAGGTGTGGGGCAGAACCGACTCGCAGGTGTTGCCGATGACGTCCGCCGCAGCCTGGCTCAATTGCGACAGCAGAACCTGGTTCGCCTTGATGATGCGATAGTCCGCGTCGTGCGCCACGATGACATCGTGGATCGAGTCGAACGTGTTCATCCACTGGCGCTGCGAACGCAGCACCTGCTCGAGCAGGCGGAAGTTCTCGATGGCCAGGGCGAGTTGCCGCGCGCAACTCTGCAGGAAGTCGAGTTCCTCGGGGACCCAGGCTCGGCTGCTGGAATGTCCCAGCAGCAGCAATCCCACCGGCGCCTTGTTGCCGGATACCGGCACGGTCACGACCTGGTGGATCTTCTCATTCGCCAGGCAATCGGCCGGTTCGGTGGTGGCTTGATCGGCCCGGCTGACCTCGGCGGTATGCTTCTCCCAGAGTTTCGAAACCGGCTCGCTGATCTCGGCGAAGCCAGCGTCTCGCAAGAACTCAGACGAGAGACCGGCTCCGTGAGTCGCCACCAGATGCCCACCTTCCACCAGGCGGAACCAACAGGAGCGGATTCCTGTAGCGCGTCGAAGTTCTGCCACGGCGCACTGCACCACACTGCCGTATTGCTGAGCGCCGGCGATGCTGTTGGTAATCGCCTGCATGGCGTGGAGGCGTCGCGAGCGGGCGCGCATTTCGCCGAACGCAACCAGCAGCATGCTGATCGACAAAGCAATCTCGGCTGCAAAGAGAACCGGGCCGGGGGCCTGGTCGGTGAGTGGAGCCCAGGCCAGATGCAGAGAGAGCAGAGTCAAGGCCAGCAGCCATGCGGACAGATGCCACCGCGAACGACGGGCGCGCAACAGGGCAACAGCGGCAGCCAAGAGAACGACGCGGTAGCCGATCTCCAGGGCAAAGCGCAGCGGCATTGATTCCGGCCGGAGCAACACACGCGCACCGGCGAAGCCTACCAGCACCGGTGTGATCACCATCAAGGGAAGAATCAAGGACCGCATCCGTGAGTACAGCAGGACGGATCCGGCCAGTAGCCCGACAGCGAGCACGAATGTTCCCTGGGCAACCACGGTGTCAAAGGGGGCTGGAAGCTTGGGCGCGAAGCAATGCTCGGAAAACCGTGAGACGACGAAAACCGCCCATCCCACAACCCAAACCTTGAAGTAGTTCTCGCGGAAGGCCCGCAGGGCCAGCAAAGACCCGCCCAGCAGGATGAGCAGCGTCCATTCTGTGGCAGAAGGCCGGGCCAGTCCCAGCATTGCGGCCGCTTTCCAGATTGATAGCAAGGCTGCGCTCATCGTGTCGCGGGCGTACGGAGTCCTCGTCTCTGAATATCACGCCGGCGGGGAATCTCGATGGGCTTTCCGACCCTCAATGATTACTTTCGGAATCTCGCCGAAAGGGTACAATCGCCGATAGCCTTTCGTGTATTCCCATGCCTGACCGAATCCTCGTAGTTGACGACGAAGAGCCGATTCGAGAAATCGTTGCGTCGATGCTCGGCACCGCTGGATATGCCTGTAAGCAAGCGGCTTCCGGCATGGAGGCGCTCGCTGTCCTCAACTCAGGGGAGGAGTTTGAACTGATGCTGTCCGACCTGATGATGGCCGACCTCGACGGCATCGGACTGCTGGAGCGCACCAAGGAAAGATACCCGGATATGCCGGTTGTGATGGTTACCGCCGTGCACGACATTTCAGTCGCGTTGGCAGCCATCCGGAACGGTGCGTACGACTACCTGCTGAAGCCGTTTGAGCGTGAGCAGTTGCTGAACACCGTCAGCCGGGCTTTGGAAAATCGCCGGCTGAAAATGGAGAACCGGCTCTACCAGACCAACCTCGAGTCCCTCGTCAAGGCCCGTACCGACCAGCTGCAGAACGCCATGCGGGAGCTGGAGCGTTCCTATGACATGACGCTGGAGGCTCTGGGAGACGCGCTCGATATGAAGGACGCCGAGACCGAGGGCCACTCCCGGCGCGTAACCGCCTATACGATCGTGATTGCCAAGGCCATGGGGCTTCCGCCGGAGCAGATTCCCACGATTGCCCGCGGCGCCTTTCTGCATGACATCGGCAAGCTGGCGATTCCTGACGCGATCCTCCGCAAGCCCAGCAAGCTTACCGAAGATGAAATGGCCACCATGCAGGAGCACTGCTATAAGGGCTACCAGATTGTTAAGAAGATCCCGTTTCTGAGCGAAGCCTGTGAGATCGTGTACTCGCACCAGGAACGGTATGACGGGACCGGCTATCCACGAGGTCTGAAGGGCGACGAGATTCCGCTCGGGGCGCGAATCTTCTCGGTGGCAGATACGCTTGATGCAATGACGGTCGACCGTGTTTATCGTCCGCGCCAGAGCTATCAGGCGGCGCGAGAAGAGATTGTCCGCTGGGGCGGAAGGCAGTTCGATCCCGAAGTCGTCAAGGCCTTTCTGGAGATTCCGGAAGAGATCTGGGATCGGCTGCGCAAGGATATAGATTCGCAGATCTCTCGCATTCCGTATTCCACAGGGGCGAAAGCTTAGTATCCCTGCACGCAAAGGTGGGGCATTGCGGCGCAACAACCCAGTGAGAATTCTGGTCTGGGGCACAGCGGTGTGCATGGCACTGCTCGCCGCGGCGTGTCTCTTGATGCCCAGGGGGTATGCCCTTGTCGCCGTGAGCGATGGCCTCGGCACAGTGCTGGTCGTCTCTCCCTTGCTGGTGTTTGCCTGGAACGGTTCGGCCGCCAAAGGACGCCTGCGATGGTTCTGGTGGCTCCAGTCGGCGGGCTGGGCGCTTTGGCTGGGCGACCAGATTGTCTGGGATGTCTGGGACCTGGCGATCCGGCGCCGACTTCCCGATATGTACCCGGCAGACGCGCTGCTGTTCTTGGCCGGAGCGCCGATGCTCGCCGGGCTGCTGCTGCGGCCGCACCGCCAGCAGTCGTCACGGGGCGCGCGCCTCGGCCTGCTCGATTTTTTCCTGCTGATGCTCTGGTGGCTCAACCTGTACGTGTCATTCGTCGTCTGCTGGCAGTATCCCTCGCCGAACGACATCATCTACAGCCGAAATTTCGAT
>Ga0335080_10000935_pt1 | contig 27896 bp, 20 predicted proteins | sample Lox_Sample_34_FD_206720 | JGI IMG/M metagenome (GOLD analysis project Ga0335080, IMG submission 206720) | Soil microbial communities from Loxahatchee National Wildlife Refuge, Florida, United States - Lox_Sample_3.4 | ecosystem: Environmental > Terrestrial > Soil > Wetlands | place: USA... | reverse complement strand
TACTGAGGTAGTTCCCCCGTTGGCCCCAAAGCCCAATCCCCCACATTCGATTCACCAGATCGCTCGACGTCGTCAGTCGCGCGGAAGGCTCGCCGTTCACACTACTCAAAACCTCTCCTTGGATCGATTCGAGAGACGGTTTGCCCGGATAGCCCGTCACTTCCACGTAACGAAATCCGTGAAAGGTAAAGTGTGGCGTGAAGGTCTCCTCTGCACCGCCCTTCAGAATGTAGGTATCAGTGGCGTCGGCATTCCGCAGGTTCTCGGTGTAGACGGTGCCATCGGGATTCAGGATTTCAGCGAAGCGCAGCCGCACCTTCGTCCCCGGCGCGCCCTTCACCTTGAGCGTGGCCCATCCAACCATGTTTTGCCCCATGTCGAAGACATAGGTTCCGTTGCTTGGGGAGTTCACGGTCTTCGGGTGCAAGGTATCGGTCACCCGAACCGGAGGAGTGATCTGGCTCGTCACGGCAATCGACGGGGCCTCGGCGATGGATGCCCCGCTCCAGTGCGAGTCATCAAACGAAGCCTGCTGCCATCCCGCTTGCTCGTTGCGCGCGTCGTAGGTTTCCCCGCTGTAGATTTGCGAGGCGACCACCGCCGATGTCGCCACCTTCCACGAATCGTCGGTGACGATGGTCTCTCGGCTTCCGTCGGAGTACTTGATCTCCAGTTGCGCCTCAAAACGGTTGGGCGCCTTGAAGAAGTGCATCCCAACCCACGTCAGCGGACTGCCATACCATCCGTCTGCCAGAAGGGCGCTGATCTGGTTTCTGCCGCTGTTCAAGTACTCCGTCACGTCATACGTCTGATATAGAACGCGCTTGCCGTAGTCCGTGAACTCCGGCGTCAGCACATCACTGCCGACACGATTTGCGTTGAGGTACACCCGATAGCTGCCCAGAGCCGTAACATAGAGCCGAGCGGCCGAGACTTTTTTCGCTATATCCAACGTGCGGCGGAACGCCGTCGCGGCCTGCGGCAGCGGCCCCGGATCGCCAAGGCGCTTGTCCCCCAGATCGGCGACAACACTCGCGCCTTGCCCTGTCGTATCGTTGCCCGGTACTGCCTGCCAGCTTTCTCCCGAAGCGAACCGTTTGATCGACCCGTCGGCTTCCGTCACTTTCACCAGAGCAGCCAGCGCCGCCTTCGTGGTTTTCGCTCCTGCCCCGGGCCCCCACTGTGGCACATCGGGCGCGGTCACCTGAATCTCGACGACGTTGTCGCCAGCTCGCAACTCGTCGCTGATGTCCCGGCGATCAAAGGCTCCCCACTCTTTCTTGCTCCCCACCGATTTGCCGTTCACCTTCGCCGCGTAATTGCCGCGAACAGCAAGGAAAAGTGCGGCGGCATGCGGCTTCGCCGGCAACCGGAAATTCACGCGAAAACTCGCCACGCTCTTCGGGACCGCAGCCAGCGGATCTTGCCCCTTCACCCATATCCAGCGAATGTCCCTTCGATCTGCTTCGGCCTCGGGATCACTCCAGGTAATCCATTTCGCTCTCCAATCCTGCGGGCGCAGAAGCCCCATTTCCCACCACGCGACCTCCTCGGAATCTGACGACTTGCCCGCTGCGTCCCAGACCCGGACTCTCCAGTAATAGCGCTTCCGCGACTCGAGCGCGGCGCCGCTATAGGCGATCCCCACAGACTCATCGGAGGCGATCTTGCCGCTGTCCCACACATCGCCCCGACCTGCGCGCAACGAATCGAGATCGCTCGCGACCCAAATCTCATATGCGGCCTGCTTCCAATTCCTTTCGGCGCTGTCGCTCTGCCACGACAAATGAGGATTCGCAGCGTCGAGGCCCAGCGGATTCTGCAGGTATTCGCAGCGCAGGTGAACGGGGGTAGCGGAAGCCACGCACGCCATGCCGGCAATCGCGATGACGGTCAACAGTCTCGTAAGTTTCAAGTGAATCTCCTGTCGGAACAACGTAGACGTTCAGAACCGCAGGCTGGTCTAAGGAAAGCAGATGTGAACATTGCCAGTTAAACCCGACTGGCCGGGATGGTTTCACCGCGCGTAACAGAAGTCAACCAGTCGAGTTCGAGTGCGATCGCGTTTCGCGCTGCAGAAGCTCACAACGACCAAGACTCCGAGTATTCTCGCAATCCTCGCCCAAGTTGCCGTTCTCAACCCTCATTCTCGTCACGACGAAGATTTCGCAATGCAGAACGCGCCATGAGAAGGCGCAGCAACCGCGGATCATCCGGCTCCTTCAGTGCGCCACGGGCTGCGGCTTGGCGTAGGGCTCGGTCCGCACCAGTTTGGCCAGCGCGTCGTTGGGATAGTAATGATCAACGGTCCCCGGCGTGATGAGTTTGTGTTCCACAAAAACAGCCGGGGGCACAGGCCGCTGATTGAGAATGTCGAGAGAAACCCGGATCAACGCCTCGCCATAGCGTTCCGGAAAATACGCGACCGACGCCACAAATCGCGTCTTTGGCTGTCTGAGTTCCGCCCGCCCCTCGGGCGAAGCATTCTGGCCCATGACCGCGCAAGTCTCAGCGCGTCCGGCTTCCTGAAAAGCTCGCAGCGCCCCCAGCGCGCTGGGATCGTTGATGGCTCCAACCAACACGTGTCGCGAATGGGAATTACGCAAATGCTTGCGCACCGCTTCGAAGCTCGGCCCCAGTTCCCCGTCGCCATCCAGATAAGTGACGCGGCAACTCGCAGCCGACGGCAGGATCAGGTTAATCCCCACCAGCAGCCCGGAAAGTCGCATCCGCGGCAGATTCCCCGCGCGCTTCAGCTCCAAAAGGAGGATCTCATCCACTTCCGAATGCCAGTGTTCCTTCACCCAGCGCCCCAGGTATCGCCCTCCGATCAGACCCGCCTCGTAATTGTTCGCCCCGTAGTAGGTGGCTCCAGGATGCGGAATGTCGATGGCGATCATCGGAATACCGGCTTCCCGGTATTTCGCCGAGACGATCGGAGCCACTTCTTCATCGGTCTGAAACTCGATTGCCAGATCTACTTTCTCGCGCACCAGCAGGTCGGCGTTACGTTGCGCCGTCTTCGCGCTGTAGCGGTTGTCCAGGCAGATGAGTTCGATTCCTTCCGCCGCCGCAGCCCGCTGCAAACTCTCGGAAACCTCCCGCGAGAATTGATAATCCGTCCCTTGTGCCGCGTACCCCAGGCGGTACAGTCGCTGCTTCCACGGGCGGACTCGAGATTGATAGAGATTCTGCCCAACCTTGTCGACCATGCCGCACTTCTCGAGCGTGTAGAGCAGCCGGAACACCATCGTCTTGGGCAGTCCGCAACGCGCGCAGATTTCCTTTAAGGGCAGTGCTTCGCCGGGCGAATGAAATGCCGCCAACAGCTGGGAGGAATGAACGATCGATTTGACGAGATACCGGTCTCGAGTCTGAGCGGCGGGGCTCATATCCAGCACATAATATCGATTTCTCCCATTTTGCAAAGCGAAATCGTTTTGACCTTCCATTCCCCAAAAATCGAGAACCGCCTTAGTCCGCTGGAATTGGTCGCCTCACTATCGCTATGTCCTTCTGCCTCATCGAGCAATGCCGTTCCTGTTTCGCCCAGTCGAGGCGCCAACGCCCGCTTCGGATAGAGCCACCGGCGTTTCGCTATGCGAAACGCCAACGTTGCCCCAAGAAAGTCGTGACCGCCGGGCGAGAACCAGCTAACCTTCCCTGCCACTGAGGTTCGTATGGACGCATCCCGGATCTTCGCCGCCCTTGAGACATTCCGCATAGAACTGCCCTCCTGGGGATTTGCCAACACCGGAACTCGTTTCGGAAAGTTCGTCCAACCTGCGGCCGCTACCACCACCGAAGAGAAGTTCAGCGACGCAGGCCAGGTTCACCTTCTCACCGGAGTTTGCCCAACCATCGCTCTGCACGTCCTTTGGGATTGTCCCGACGGCGTGCACAGCACCGATGAGATCCAGCGCTTCGCGGCCCGCTACGGCGTTGCTCCCGGCTCAATCAATCCGAATCTGTTTCAAGATCAGGAATATAAGTACGGATCCTTCGCCAATCCTGACGAGACGATCCGGCAACGCGCCATGCAGCACGCCAAAGACAGCATCGAAATTGGGCGGCGTTTGCACAGTAGAGACGTCTCCTTCTGGTTTGCTGATGGTTCGAACTATCCGGGCACAGCCAACATCCGCCAGCGCAAACAGTGGTTCACCGAAGGACTGCGCCAGGCCCACCAGGCCTTATCGCCAGACCAGCGGATGCTCGTCGAATACAAGCCTTTCGAGCCCGCGTTCTATCACACCGACATTGCCGATTGGGGAATGGCGCTGCTCCTATCGCGCGCCGCCGGTCTTCAGGCCAAGGTATTAGTCGATACTGGCCATCACTATGCCGCGCAGAACATCGAGCAGATCGTGGCGTGGCTGCTTTCGGAGAACATGCTTGGCGGATTCCATTTCAACGACCGTCGCTACGCCGACGACGACCTCACCCTCGGCTCCATTGATCCCTATCAGGTCTTTCGGATCTTCCACGAGATCCACTTCTTCGAATGGGAGACGGGTCAGCGCGCGGACATCGCATATATGGTCGACCAGAGCCACAACCTGAAAGGCAAGATGGAGGCGATGATCCAGACGGTCATCATGGCGCAGCAACTCTTCGCCAAAGCGGCATTAGTCGACGGAGAAAAACTCGCCATGGCTCAGAAGAATTGCAATCTGGTGCAGGCCGAGTCCCTGCTGCAAGACGCCTTCGCCACTGATGTCCGACCCGTGATTCAGGAGTGGCGGGATTCGAAAGGCCTCCCAAAAGACCCGATGGATGCCTTCCGGCAGAGCGGTTATCTGGAGCGCATCACCAAAGAGCGGGCTGCGAAGAACGCCCACAACGTTTCTTCCTATGCCTAACCCGCCACACGCGAAGCCTTACCTGGCGTTTGATTTCGGCGCCGAAAGCGGACGCGCCGTGCTCGGACACCTGCGGTCGGGGATACTGACGACCGAAGAGATCCGCCGCTTCCCCAATGAACCGGTCGAGTATGGCGGCTCTCTGCATTGGGATGTTCCCCGCCTTTGGCTGGAGGTGCGCAAAGCTCTGAACTCGTGTCCGTCGGCGGAGTTGGCCGGTATCGGCGTAGATGCCTGGGGCGTTGATTACGCACTGCTCGGTGAACGCGGAGAGTTGTTGCAGAACCCCTATCACTATCGCGACCGCCGCACCGAAGGCGTCATGCAAGAAGTTTTTCGACGGGTTCCTCGGGAAGAAATCTATCGTGCCACCGGCATCCAGTTCATGCCGATCAACACGCTGTATCAGTTGTGCGCGGCGAAACGGGATACACCGGCCATCCTCGCGGCAGCCAAACAGATGGTCACGATTCCCGACCTTTTCAACTACTGGCTCACCGGCAGCGTGGTCTGCGAATTCACCAATGCGACAACGACCCAACTCGTCAACCCCGTTCGCCGCGCATGGGCAACCGATTTGATGCAGAAACTGGACTTCCGACCCGATCTTCCAGCGCCCATCGTCGAACCGGGCACCGTCATCGGAAAACTGCTGCCGGCCCTTGCGCCGAGCGCTACCTTGGCCCAGACTCCGGTGATTGCTCCCGCCTGCCATGACACGGGCTCCGCTGTGGCTGCTATCACGGCGCGCGAAGGCACCGCATTCCTCAGTTCCGGAACATGGTCGCTGATTGGAACTGAATTGGATACGCCTGTTTTCTCACCACAGGCCCTCAAGGCGAACTTCACCAACGAAGGCGGAGTCAATGGAACGACACGCCTTCTCAAGAACGTGATGGGACTGTGGATGCTTCAGGCATGCCGGACCTGCTGGGCGGCCCAAGGCCACAACACCGACTATCGGGAACTCGTCGAGCTGGCAACGCAGGAACCCGCCTTCACGCATCTCGTCGATCCCGATGACGAGTCGTTCCTGCATCCGGCCGATATGCCGCGAGCAATCGATGCCTTCTGCCAGCGCACACAGCAGCCGACGCCCTCGACCCCAGGCGCCTACGTACGATGTATCCTCGAGAGTCTGGCGCTGAAGTACCGCCTGGTTCTCAAAAATCTCGAACAACTCTGCGGCAGACGTATGGAACAGATTCGAATCATCGGCGGAGGATCGCAAAACACGCTCCTCAACCAGTTCACCGCCGACGCTACCGGGAGACGAGTCCTAGCCGGGCCGGTTGAGGCGACGGCGCTCGGCAACATCGCGATGCAAATCCTGGCGACCGGTGAAGCCTCGTCGCTACGCGAAGTACGTGCCATCATCGACCGCTCTTTTCCCACCGAAGTTCTTGAGCCGGCCGACACCGAGAAGTGGGATCAGCAAATGGAACGCTTCGAACAATACTGCGAAATGACTTATGCCTGAAATCAAAGAGACTACGTATCTCAAAGATCTGTGGGATGACGGGAAAGCCCGGGAACTGGGCGACAGCCAACTGGCACTCTTGCGCTACCGCTCGAACTTGCTCGGCGCCGACCTGCGCATCACCAACTTCGGCGGTGGCAATACGAGTTCCAAGCTTGAACTGCCCGATCCCTTCACCGGCCACCCGGTCCGAGTGTTGGCCGTCAAAGGCAGCGGCGGTGACCTCGGCTCCATCACCGAATCCGGTTTCGCGCTTCTTTACATGGACCGCCTCGATCATCTGAAGAAGCTCTATCGCGGCGAGCCTCACGAGGACGAGATGGTCCGTTATTACCCGCTCGCAGCATTTGGCGAGAACCGGGTGGCCGCCTCGATCGACACTCCGCTGCATGCTTTCCTGCCGTTTCCGCATGTCGATCATCTCCACCCTGACTGGGCGATCGCACTCGCCGCCAGCGCCAACGGTCAACGCAAGTTGGAGGAATTCAACCAGGAATTCGGCCGGAAGATCGCCTGGGTACCGTGGCAGCGTCCGGGATTTGAACTCGCACTCCTGATCGAACGGACGGTCAAAGACAACCCCGGCGTCGAAGGCCTTATCCTAGGAGGCCACGGCCTCTTCACCTGGGGCATGACCCAACGCGAATGCTACCTCAACAGCCTTCACACCATCGATCAGATGGGCGAATTCATTCTCCGGCATCAGAAAAGAAAGGGAACGTTGTTCGGCGGAGTCGTGCACGCTCCCATTCCGGATCGCAAGCAAATCGTTTCCCAGATTCTGCCCACGTTACGCGGCGCCGTCTCCACCAACCGCCGGGTCATCGCACACTATGCCGATGACGAAGACGCTCTCACCTTCGCCGGATCGCAGTGGGCCAAGGAACTGAGCTCTCTGGGAACGAGTTGTCCCGATCACTTCCTGCGCACACGCGTCTGCCCGTGGTTCGTCGCTTGGGATTCGCGGACGGAAGACGTACAAACGTTGAAGCACCGAATTCACTCCCAGATCGCTGAATACCGCGCCACCTACAAGAAATACTACGAAGATTGGGCTACGAGTGACTCCCCGAAACTCCGCGACTCCAATCCTTCGGTCGTCGTCATCCCCGGCCTCGGACTCTTCGGCTTCGGCAAGAACAAAAAAGAGGCCCGCATCACCACCGAGTTCTTCGTCAACGCCATTCACGTCATGGCTGGGGCGAACGCACTCGAGGATGGCGATATCCAGCATCCCCTCCCCCAGGCGCGAACCTCGGAGCAGTCTCAGCAATTCACCCAGTTCCACAACTACGTCGCCCTTCCCCGCTCGGAGGCCTTCCGCATCGAGTACTGGGCTCTCGAGGAAGCCAAGCTCCAGCGCATGCCCGCCGAGGCGGAGTTCAGCCGGAAGATCGCACTGATCGTCGGAGGTGCCAGCGGGATCGGTCGCGAGGTCGCCCTCTTGTTAGCGCGCCACGGTGCTCACGTGGTCGTTGCCGATTTCGATCAACCCGGCGCGCGCAAAGTGGCGGACGAAGCCGGAGCCCTATCCTCCCCCGAGTTCGCGGTCGCAACCGCCGTCGACCTCAGTTCCTCCGCATCGCTGGCCGATGCGGTCAACTTCACCATCTCAGCCTTCGGAGGCATCGACATCGTCGTGAACACCGCCGCCATCTACCCCGTGCCCGGCCCGGATGGCGCACTTTCCGAAGCTCAGTGGTCCAAGACTTTTCTCGTCAACGTCACCGGAAACTATCTACTCGCTCATCAAACCGAATGGATCTTCAAAGATCAGAACCTGTCCGGTGCGATGGTGCTGACCAGTTCCGCCAATGCCGTAGTCCCCAAGAAAGGAAGCGAGGCGTACGACACCAGTAAGGCAGCTCTGAATCATCTGATTCGCGAACTGGCCATCAAGCTCAGCCCTCTGGTCCGCGTCAACGGTATCGCTCCCGCGACGGTCGTCGCCGGATCGACCATGTTCCCACGCGACCGCGTCATGCAGTCGCTCGAGAAGTACAAGATTGAATTCTCCGAAGCGGAATCGACAGAAGACCTCCGGAGCAAGCTGGCGAATTTCTATGCGCAGCGCACCTTGACCAGGCAACCGATCCTGCCGCAAGACTGCGCCGCGGCCATCGTGTGGCTGGCCGGAGAGCAAAGCGGCAAGACGACCGGCCACGTCATCCCGGTGGACGGCGGCCTGTCCGAAGCCTACCTCCGTTGAAGGAGAAAACTCTATGCAGCGTATCTGCTTTGTGTTGCAGGTAAAGCCGGAGCGGCTAGAAGAGTACAAGGAACGCCATCGTAATGTCTGGCCTGAGATGCAGGCCGCACTGCGCGAGACTGGCTGGGGCAACTACTCTCTTTTCCTGCGTGACGACGGATTGCTGGTCGGATACCTCGAGACCGAAGATTTCGACAAAGCTCGATCGGGAATGGCACAGCGCGCCATCAACGATCGTTGGCAGCGCGAGATGGGCGAGTTCTTTGTCCAGCCCGACGGCGTGCTGCCCGATCGAGCGATGCTCCCGTTGGAAGAAGTGTTTCACCTATAGCTCAATCTTGGGGACTGAATGAATCCAAATCCGGCACTGGGAGTCTTGTTTCACTGGCTGGGCGGCCTTGCCTCGGGCAGCTTCTATGTTCCTTATAAAGGCGTGAAGCTCTGGGCCTGGGAAACGTACTGGTTAGCGGGAGGCTTCTTCAGTTGGATCATCGCTCCGTGGATTCTCGCTTCATTCCTCACCAAGGACTTGTTTGGCGTACTAGGCCAGGCCCCGGTATCGGCGATCTTCTGGGCTTTTTTCTTCGGGCTTCTGTGGGGCGTCGGAGGACTCACGTTCGGCTTGACCATGCGCTACCTTGGCCTCTCGCTCGGCATGGCCGTCGTCCTCGGTCTCTGCGCCGCCTTCGGAACTCTCCTGCCTCCAATCTTCCATCGTCAATTCATGACTCAGGTGGTTGGGACTTCATCAGGCCGTGTGATCTTGTTCGGAATATTTGTCTGCCTTGTCGGAATCACAGCGGCTGGCCTAGCAGGCATCTCCAAGGAACGAGTAATGTCGCCAGAGCAACAAAAAGCTGCGATTCAAGAATTCGATCTCCGCAAGGGCATTGGCGTCGCTTTGCTATCTGGGGTTATGAGCGCGTGCTTTGCGTTTGGACTAGATGCCGGAAGCCCCATCAAGAAACTGACCGTACAGCACGGCACTGCCAAGTTGTGGCAGGGATTGCCCGTTTTGACCGTCGTTCTCGTCGGCGGATTCCTAACCAACTTCATCTGGTGCCTTATCTTGCTCACGCGGAATCGAACCGGATATCAGTTCTTCAGCTCCCTCATTCGCAACGACACCATCAAAAACGAACCAATCATCGAGACCGCAGTGGACGCGCCCAGCCGCGAAGTCGTGGAGCACATCGCAGCTCCCGCCGAGGCGGCGGATCTCGTCCAGGCACAACGCGCCCCGATGCTGCGCAACTACCTTCTCTGTGCACTCGCAGGCACCACTTGGTACTTTCAATTCTTCTTCTACACGATGGGCGAGAGCCAGATGGGCCGCTACGGCTTCTCCAGTTGGACTCTGCACATGGCGAGCATCATCATCTTCAGCAGCCTCTGGGGAATCGGATTCCATGAGTGGAAAGGCTCCGGCACCCGCGCCGGATCACTGCTTACCCTAGCGCTGTTTCTGCTGGTCGCTTCTACCGTGATCGTCGGATACGGCAACTACTTGGGATTGGCACCGGCGTCACACTAGCGAACGAGCGTCGATCACAATTCTCATCTCTGGCGGAGTTCTCCGCACCACCGAGAACATTCCATCCCGCATCCATTCTTGGTCTAGAATAAAAATCACGCATACTCATAGCCGGAGTTGAATCATCTGTGAAGCTTGGCATTGATTTTGGTACGACGCGCGTTGTAGTGGCTGCGGTAGACCGGGGAAACTATCCGCTGGTGAGTTTCGAAACCCAGGACGGACAAGTGCGCGACTGGTTTCCGCCGTTGATTGCGGCGCAGGGAGCCAAGCGCGCCTACGGCTGGGACGCCTGGCAGTTGCAGGGGCAGCCCGGCTGGACGATTTCTCGCTCCCTCAAGCGATTCTTGCGAGACGCCGGACCCGAGACTCGCGTCGAGATCGGCGGGGAGTCTTACGAGATCCGGCAGTTGATGCGCGAAATGATGGCCGCCTTGCGCGATCAGATGGCCGGACACTCCACGTTATCGGGACGCCCGACGGGCCCCGTGGAGGTCATGTTAGGAGTCCCGGCGAACGCCAACAGCAATCAGCGCTTTCTCACCACCGAGGCCGCACGTGATGCAGGCTTCGAGGTTCTGGGCCTGTTGAACGAGCCCTCCGCGGCCGCCGTCGAGTTCGCCTATCGCGACCGCTCCGATCAGAGAGTCCGTTCCGATGGCTGGCTGATGGTTTACGACCTGGGTGGCGGCACGTTCGACGCCTCGCTGATCCAGTTGGGCGACGACCTGCACACCATCGTTGCCTCCGACGGCCTTCCAACGCTGGGCGGCGACGACTTCGACGAACTCCTGGCGGATCTCGCACTCAGCACCTTCGGAATCTCTGCCGCCGAACGAAACAGCCTCTCCGATGCCGAGTGGTTCACGCTGCTCGAGGAGTGCCGCGAGAAGAAGGAATCGCTCAACCCGAACACGCGGAAAGTCACCATCGACCTGGAGCGCATCCGTGCCGACTGGCGCGAAGTTTCCTTTTCCGCGAACGTCTTCTACGAACAATGCCGGCCCCTGATCGAATCCACCCGTGAGGTAGTCAACCGGCTTCTTGACGAGCACCCGGAACGCTCCATCGACACCCTCTATGTGACTGGCGGTGGTTCGGAGTTGCCGCCGGTCGCTCGTATCCTGCGCGAGGAGTTTGGCAAGCGCGTGCGCCGCTCAGCATACATGCGGTCGGCGACCGCAATCGGCCTCGCTATTCGGGCCGACGCGCAATCCGGTCTCGTCCTTCGCGATCAGTTCATGCAGAATTTCGGGCTGTGGCGTGAAACCGACGGAGGCAGCAGCGTCACTTTCGATCTCATCTTTCCCCGCGGCACCGCTCTGCCCGGGCCCAAGGAACCCCCACTTCGCAGCGTGCGTTCTTATCGTCCCGCCCACAACGTTGGACATTTCCGCTATCTCGAGTGTGCTCGACTGACCGCGGACGGCCGCCCTGTCGGCGAGATCACTGACTGGGATAACATCCGCTTCCCCTTTGATCCCGAACTGCAGGAGCGCGGAGACCTCACCTCGGTGCCGGTGGTCCGTGCTCCCGGCGCAAAGAGTTTTGTGATTGAGGAAACCTATACCTGCGACAGTAGCGGACATCTCGCCGTGTCGATTTCCAACAAGTCCACCGGATTCGAGAAGGCGTTTCGCCTCGGCCGTTGGCTGGCCAAGCAGGCCAAGGTTTCAGCAAGTCGCGTCCGCGCTCAACGCGCCTAGGGAGTCGCTGCCCGCGGATCGCTCGCACTTCCGGACCGCGAAGGAATCACAACCGCGACAACCATCCCCGCCAGAAATGCTGCGCCGCCGGTCGCAGCGCCGGTGCGCAGCGTCTGCCCTCCTCGCGGAGTCGCTGCACGCTGATCTGCGCCGATCCAAGTTCGCAAGCATGGCCCACGTACCACCGTTCCACTCCCTGCACTGTCACCTCCGCATGAAACTGCAAGCCCAGAGTGTGGTTCCCGATCGCGAACGCCTGGTTGGCATAGGCTGTCGTGGCCGCAAGATGATGCGCCCCTGCCGGCAAATCGAAAGTGTCGCCATGCCAGTGCAAAACCCGAACTCCCGGGCTCAGGAGCGCCGCGAACTCAGGATAAAGCGCCGCTTGAGCACCTGCGTGGATGGGCCCCCATCCAATCTCTTTGCCCGCGCGTCCCGGGTATACGTCGGCGCCGGCCGCTGCGGCGATCAACTGCGCGCCCAGACAAATCCCGATCGTCGGTCGCTTGGCGTCAAGCCGCGAACGTAGGAGCTCAACTTCCCCGCTGAGAAAAGGATAGGCTTCCCGTTCATACACCCCGATCGGCCCGCCCATCACCACCAGCAGATCCGGATTCGATTCAGAGATCGCATCCACATCGCCACTGCATGCGTCAACGTAGGTGATCTCGTACCCCGCGCGCTGCAGTTCGTCTTCCAACGACCCGAGATCTTCGAACGGTACGTGCGTGATTGCAACCGCTTTTCGCATGACGATCTGTCTCTTCAGTACTCAAAGTAGTCCGGATAGTGGTTCTTGCAGCCGGGATTGAAGGAGGCGAGGCAAACCGCGCACTGAAAGCCGCCCTGCAAATATTGCTGCACGGTGAGTTCGACGCCGCACGCACCGCAGAGTATCGCCCGCTGGTTCCATTCACTCCTGGGCCAGACCTGAATCGGATGGTCGGCCAGAGCTGCGTGACAATCCTTGCAGGCGTAATACACCCCGCAGCAGCGCATCTTGATGGCGACGATGTCGGTGGGTCCGCGATAGTGCCGGCACCGAGTCTGCGAATCAAGATCCAGGCCGCGTACTTCGCGAGGCTCAGAGTTCATGCTGGCTTCACCTGCTCCAAGCTAACCTATCGTCAGCAGCTCTTCGTAGAACCCGCCGATCCCCAGCGCTCGATCCACGAAGTGAATCTCGAGAATCCAGTGCCGCTTCCGCCCGGAGGCATCGAGTGTACGCATACGATTGTCATTCTGCGGATGTACATACAGGGTGATCTTGTTGTCCGCTATCTTCTCGTGCGGGAAGACGCCGATCAGATGACCCGCAATGCGCCCGCCGTATTCCCAGCCGGCTTCCCTCGCGAGCTGCTGCGCATACTGGTAGAGTTCTACGCACGTGATATCCGGCCGCTCCTGAAAATAGCGCTTGCCTTTGGCAAACGCCTCTCTGATGTCTCGACACAACTTGTGCTTGCGAGGATCGTCTCCCACCACGTACGTCCGACCGAAATCCGCTTCCCACTCTTCAAAAACTGGACCAAGGTCAAGAAACGCGATGTCATCCTCAGTGACGGTCAGATCGGGAGGATTCTCATCATAAGGTGCCAGGGTATTGCGCCCCGCCCGCACGATGCGTTTGTGCCAATGCTTGGTTACGCCGTACATCTGCTCGGCAAGCGAATAGACGCTTTCGTTGATTTCCTTCTCGCTGGCGCCAGGACGAATCAGTCGTCGTGCTTCGACCTCTGCGAACAGCCCTTGCGCTTTCGTCTGAGCCTCCAGTAGTCCGGCGGCAACTGCTTCTTCCGATCGCTCCATCCTGATTCAGCCTCAATTGAAGTAAGAGTTGTTTCCTCGAACGCAGATCATTGAAATTCTAAGGGAAGGTGCGCGAGCATTCGCGAAGAAAAACTTTGGCGTCCCCGACGGGATTTGAACCCGTGTTACCGCCGTGAAAGGGCGATGTCCTAGGCCGGGCTAGACGACGGGGACGACTCGAGGCAGGAAAAGCTGCCGAACGTTTGATGGTAACAGCCGCTTCTGCCGCTGTCAAAACCGCAGCATCGTCGGAACAGCCTACCCTCTTCATATCTTCCTCATCAAATGCGAAGCGCGTCAGTGAGTCGCAAGGCGAGTTGCGCTCGGCGCGTTCGATCGGCGGCCCGTGTCCTCGTTGGCGGTTACAATTGAGGAAGGTTGTCGAACATTCCTATGCCTGATCCTCTTTACCTCAGCCTGTGGTTCTCCGATTTCAGCGGGCCGGCGATGTTGCCGCACATCCTGGCTGCGTTGCAGCAGTTCCCTTTTTCTGAGCAGCGGCCTGGGATCACCTACGTCGCGGTGCAACCCGTGTCGTGGAATGAGGCGTCGGTGCTGGAGCGGCGCTTCTCGCCTGGGATTGCTCCCGAAGATGCCGCGGTGATCGCGGCGGATCTGATTCATGACGACTACGCGTATGTGTTCGACATGTACTGGGACATGTGGACCGTGGACGTGCCGGGCAAGTGGAGTCTAGGGCCAAGCCAGGTGAAGATCATCGCGCAGGGTGAGGAGTTCGAAGAGGGCGCGCAGGAGGAGACCGGGCACATCCAGGTGGACTTCGGGCTCGACTCGCTGTTCGTGCAGGAAGGCGTGGAACTGACCGACGAGAGCCAGGCACACATGCGAGAGAACGTGCTGCGCCTGCTTGAGTTCACCAAGAAACTGGAGATGAAGACACGCGCCACGTCGCGACGATTGTGGTCGGAGTCGGATGAGAACCTTGCCCAGAAGCTGATTGCGCGTTTGCAGAGGGTGCAGTAGATCAGCGGAAGTCATTGCGGCAGAGGATCTTGCAGGGGAGCCGAGGGAGTTTTCCACAGATGTTCCTGAAGGAACATTTTTCTGACAATATTGTACGTACATTTTTTGTGATTGCCGCAAGTCGAGCGGGGAGAATGGGTTGCGGGGGACGCGGAATGTGATCGTAGGTCATGTTTGCAAGAATCCGGGACAGGTACGGATTTCATCCATTGCTGCCGGCGGTCGTCGGCCGATCCAGTAGTCTAATTATCGGGAAGGCCCGACAGTAAGCAAAAGAGGAATCCCACTCTTTCGCAAACAGCGAAAGGATGAGGCACCCGGCATCGGGCCTTCGTGTCAAGATGCGACTGTAACGGAATACAGGCGAAGGACAGGCAGATGAGCGCTTCAATCGATGACCTCAAGAAAGTGATGGCGAACAAGACCGACGAAGAACTATATGATGTTTTGCACGGTCATCTTCAGGACTACACACCTGATGCGCTCACTGCAGTGAGAGACGAGTTCGCCTCTCGCAATCTACCTATTCCCTCGCTTACGCACTTGAGCGCCGCTGTCGAGGATCGCAAGCGAGTGGAAGAAGCGCCTCTAGAGTGGCATTTAAGAATACTTGCGTTCTTCGTATCGACTGTATTTCTCGGTATCCCAGTCCTCTTGGCTCACAGACACTACGTGGAGAGGGGGGCCAGACGGAAGGCGCGTGACTGGGGACGCTGGGCTCTATTCGGGTTCGTTTTCTACTTTGCTGCGTCTGTGCTCAGAATCATGATGCCTCTGTTCTCGAACTGAGCAGGGGAAGGCGGGCGCTGGTCGGGTTGGTGGCCAGGGCTTTTGATTTCTTCTGAAGAAAACGGAAAGTGCGTGGCTTGTCCTTCGCGCACGTTGCGAGGGCGGGTACCTCGACTGCAACCAGTAGTGGATGCTTGCGCTCACGTCATTCCCCTTGGTCTCGGGGCGAATCTCTCCCAACACTCGTTCATCTGCGCAACGACCTGATAAGGACATTCGCATTGCCTTGTTGCGCACGCTCCAAGAACACACCTCAGGCGCTAAAGCGCGGTTCGTTTGTTCCGCTTTGCGGCACGAGTGAAACTCGTGCCCTTCCCGGTTGGTTCGCCCTGCAGTTTGGATCCGATTGAAGCCGATTTGTTCCGCCTTGCACACTGGATCAGATCGAGGCCGGGCTAGCTCCCCTGGCATTCGATGGTCGAGGTCTTCTAAGAGAACGCCTTTCAGCGCTTGGAGCAACTCGGTCAGGGCAGGGGTCCTTCGACTGCGTTTTCGTCCGCGTTCGCGGACGAGAACTTCGCTCAGGATGACAGCGGAGTGGAGCGGCGATGGCGACGGGTCTTGCCTCAGGCGCTAAAGCGCGGTTCTTTTGTTCCGCTTTGCGGCACGAGTGAACTCGTGCCCCTCCCGGTGTTCCGCCCTGCATTTGCGTTCGAATCGGAACCGGTTCGTTCCGCCTTGCACACTGGATCAGATCGAGGCCGGTTTGTTCCGCTGGACATCGGATGGCCGGGGTCTTCTAAGAGAACGCATTTTGCGGCGGGAGTTACTCCAGCGGCGTTGGGGTCCTTCGACTGCGTTTTCGTCCGCGTTCGCGGACGAAAACTTCGCTCAGGATGACAGTGGAGTGGGGCGGCGATGGCGACGGGTCTTGCCTCAGGCGCTAACGCGCGGTTCTCTTGTTCCGCTTTGCGGCACGAGTGAAACTCGTGCCCTTCCCGGTTGGTTCGCCCTGCAGTTTGATCCGATCGGAATCGGTTTGTTTCGGCTTGGACACGGGATGGCCGGGCACTCTGCGAGAAATGCCTTTCAGCGGCGGGAACTACTCCAGCGGGGTTGGGGTCCTTCGACTGCGTGTTCGTCCGCGGTTCGCGGACGAACACTTCGCTCAGGATGACAGCGGAGTGGAGGCGCGAGGGGGACGGTTCGTGTTGTGGCGCTAACGCACCGTTCTTTCGTTCCACTCTGCGGCACGAGTGAAACTCGTGCCTTTCCCGGTGTTCCGCCCTGCATTTGGGTCCGATCGGAACCGGTTCGTTCCGCTGGACATTGGATGGGCGAGGTTTTCGAAGAGAACGCTTTTAACGGCGGGGGCAACTCCAGCGGACTCGGGGTCCTTCGACTGCGTTTTCGTCCGCGTTCGCGGACGAAGACTTCGCTCAGGATGACAGAGGAACCGATCGCGCCATCAAAAAGGGGATTCCAGCTTACAATCATTACCTTCCGAACAGATCGTCGTCTATCCAGTATGTTGGCGCATCTTTAACGAGCCCTGTCCTGGGGCTCGAGTCGAACTACCATTAGGAATCTGTTGCACAGAGATTGCTGTCGTGCGAAACAAAGCGCGAGGAGATCAAAATGAGAAAGACCTGTTTAGCCTTCATACTGGTCATGGGATTGTGTTCTTGCTGCGCGGATGCTCAAACGCTGAGAACTTTAAGCGGCAGAGAATTGACCACTGCACAAATCGACGAGTTCTTGAACGCACAAGTGAATTCTCTAGGATTGACAGGATTATCCATCGCCGTAATCAACGATGCACATGTCGTCTACTATCGGACTCTGGGCGTTACGAATGTCGATACAAAGGAGAAAGTTACCGAGAACACTCTGTTCGATGCCGGCTCAATGTCGAAAACGCCGTTTGCCTTTCTCGTCATGAAGATGGTCGAGCAAGGAACCTTAAGCTTGGATCAACCTCTTTATACTTACCTGCCCAATCCTGACATCGCCTACGATGAACGCTACAAGTTGATAACCGCTCGAATGATCCTGTGCCACACCTCGGGCCTTCCCAATTGGAGATTTCTCAATAAAGACGGAAAGCTGGATATCAAGTTCATGCCCGGCACTCAATACCTCTACTCGGGAGAAGGTTTTGAGTATTTGGCAAATGTGGTGGCTCATCTAAAGAACATTCAAAAGAACGGCCTTCAGGATCTGTTTGCCAAGGAAGTCGCTACTCCTTTCGGGATGCAATACGCATATTCCGTATGGGGCGACTATGTGGCCAAGCACCAGGCCACAGGGCATGTCGATGGCAAAGTTGCGACGGGATGGGGCTTGAGCGCCAGCAAACCAGATTTCGGCGCGGCCTATAGCTTGCAGACAGAAGCGATGAGCTACGCCAAGCTTCTGATTGCGATGATGCGAGAAGAGGGATTGAAAAGAGAGACCTACGACAAAATGCTAAAGATCCAGATAAAGACTCCCAATGACGACGTCTATTACGGCCTCGGCATTATGGTGAAGCCTTCTGAGTTTGGAAATGAGTACATGCATGATGGCTACAACTTGAATTTTTCTTCCGCTTTCATGTTCAACAAAGAACACAATTTCGGCTATGTCTTTTTCACCAACTGCAACAAGGGAATAGAGTTTAACAAGAACTTAGAGCCGTTTTTGACAAGTGGGAGCAGGTAGGCATTGGATGACCGGGGGCCTTGCAGAGAACGCATTTCGGCGGCGGGGGCGACTCCAGCGGGGTTGGGGTCCTTCGACTGCGTTTTCGTCCGCGGTTTGCGGACGAAAACTTCGCTCAGGATGACAGAGTGGCGAGGGGCGTTTCAGGTGAAAGAAGAAACGGGCCCACGCCGCTTGCGGCATGGGCCCGGATCAGGCTTCAGACTTGCTGTCCTACTTCGTTCTTCCGCCTTCGACCTTCAGCGCTTCGGCGGCGGCAGCCTGGGCTGCGGCCAGACGCGCGGTCAGGACGCGGAACGGTGAGCAGGAGACGTAGTTGAGTCCGGTGCGGTAGCAGAACTCAACCGACGACGGCTCGCCGCCGTGCTCGCCGCAGATGCCGACCTTCAGGTTCGAGCGCGTCTTGCGTCCGCGTTCGGTGGCCAGCTTGACGAGTTGTCCGACGCCATCCTGATCAAGAGCCGCGAACGGATCCTGCTTCAGGATGCCTTCTTCCAAATACGTGGGAAGGACCTTGTTGACGTCGTCACGTGAGAAGCCGAACGTGGTCTGGGTGAGGTCGTTGGTGCCGAAGGAGAAGAACTCGGCGTCCTTGGCGATCTCGTCCGCGACCAGAGCGGCGCGCGGCAGCTCGATCATCGTTCCGACCATGTACTCGATCTTCGTTCCCTTCTCTTTGAAGACCTCTTCGGCAACGCGGCGGACGATTGCTCCCTGGTTTTGCATTTCCTTCAGGGTGGCGACGAGAGGAATCATGACTTCTGGGTGAACCTTGATTCCCTTCTTGGTGCAATCGACAGCAGCTTCGAAGATGGCCCTCGCCTGCATCTCGGTGATCTCCGGATAGGTGATGCCGAGACGGCAGCCGCGGTGGCCGAGCATGGGGTTGAACTCGTGCAACTGCTCGACTCGGGCAAGGAGCTTGGGCAGAGCGTTCTTGAGATCGCCAACGCCCTTGATCCCGTAGTCCTTGTACTTCTTAACGAGTTCCTTCTTCTGCTTTGCGCTATAGCGCGAGAGCAGCGCGATGTCGACGGTCAGCTCTTCGCGGCGGGGCAGGAACTCGTGCAACGGCGGATCCAGGGTGCGGATCGTGACCGGCAGTCCGTCCATCGCCTTGAAGACGCCGGCAAAGTCCTTGCGCTGCAAGGGAAGAAGTTTCTTCAGGGCAGCGCGACGGCCTTTCTCGTCACTCGCGAGGATCATCTCGCGCATCGGGCCGATTTTTTCTTCGCCGAAGAACATGTGCTCGGTGCGGCAGAGACCGATTCCTTCTGCGCCGAAAGCACGCGCCTGGATGGCATCGCGCGGGATGTCGGCATTGGCGCGGACTTTCATCTTGCGGAACGGATCGGCCCAGTTCATGAACTTCTGCAGTTCCGGGTCGTCCGCACTTGCGGGGATCGTGTTGAGCTTGCCTTTAATAACGCGCCCAGTCGTGCCATCGAGAGAGATCCAGTCGCCTTCCTTGAAGACCTGTCCCTTGACGCGCATTTCGCGCGCCTTCTCGTTGACATCGACATCGCCGGCGCCGGCAACGCAGCACTTGCCCATGCCGCGGGTGACCACGGCCGCGTGGCTGGTCATGCCGCCGCGCGAGGTGAGAATGCCCTTCGCCACTTCCATGCCGTGGATATCTTCAGGAGTGGTTTCGCCGCGGACGAGTATGACAGAGGCTTTCTCATCCTTGTGGACCGCTGCGACGGCAGCGTCAGCCGTGAATACGATCTGACCAACGGCTGCGCCAGGAGATGCGGGCAGTCCTTTCGCGAGCACTTCTACCTTCGTTCCCTTCTCATCGAGGCGCGGGACTAAGAAGTCATAGAGCTGATTGGGCTCGACGCGGAAGATGGCCTCTTCCTTGGTGATCAGGCCTTCGTCGACCATCTGGATCGCAATCCGGACGGCGGCCAGGCCGGTGCGCTTGCCGTTGCGGGTCTGCAGCATGTACAGCTTGCCGTCTTGTACGGTGAACTCGAAGTCCTGCACGTCTTTGTAGTGCTTTTCCAGACGCGTGGTAATTTCGCGCAGCTGGTTGTAGGCCTCGGGCAAAATCTTGTGCAGTTCGAGGATTGGAACCGGGGTGCGCACGCCGGAGACGACGTCTTCGCCCTGGGCATTCATCAGGAATTCGCCGTAGAACTCCTTGGTGCCGATTGCGGGATTGCGGGTGAAGCCCACGCCCGAGCCGCTGGTGTCGCCGAGGTTGCCGAATACCATGGCCTGCACGTTAACCGCGGTGCCGAGCATGTCGTCGATGTTGTTCATGCGGCGATAGTGCTTGGCGCGATCGTTCTGCCAGGAACGGAACACGGCATCGCGAGCGAGGACCAGCTGTTCGCGAGGATCCTGCGGAAAGTCGCGCTTGGCGTGCTTCTTGACGACTTTCTTGTATTCAACGATGACTTCCTGCAAAGCCTTGGCGTCGAGGTCGGTGTCGAGCTTCGCTTTCTTTTGTTTCTTCTTGGCATCGAAGACTTCTTCAAACGCCGACTTCTCGATATCGAGAACTACGTTGCCGAACATCTGAATCAGGCGGCGATACGAGTCGGCGGCGAAGCGGGGATTGTTGCTGCGCTTCGCGAGCGCCTGCACGCTCTCGTCGTTGAGGCCGAGGTTCAGGATGGTGTCCATCATGCCGGGCATGGAGAACTTGGCGCCCGAGCGCACGCTGACGAGCAGCGGATTTTCGCCCTGGCCTAGCTTCTGTCCTTGCAGAGATTCGAGCTTTGCGAGGGCTTCGTTCATCTGCTTATCGACGTCGGGAGAGAGGCCGCCGCGCATGTATTCGCGACAGGCTTCGGTCTGGATGGTGAATCCGGGAGGTACGGGGAGACCGGCGTTGGTCATCTCGGCGAGTCCGGCGCCTTTGCCGCCGAGGACGTCTTTCATTTTGCCGTCGCCGTCAGCCTTGCCGCCGCCGAAGAAATAGACGTATTTGGTGGTGGATTTCTTGGAATCTTTCGATCCCGCGTCGGGGAGTGTCGCTGTCGCCATAGTTATGAGTCCTTTGTTCAGAGTTTCAGGATTGAGTAATTGAGTAATTTGGTAATTGAGTAATTGCTTGGCCCGCAGGGGCTAAAGCCCACGTCTTCCCTGCTCCGGACCGGCACGGCTGAAAGCCGTGCCCTTCCCAAAACCATTTACCGGACTGCTCGGGCAATTATGCAATTACCAAATTACTCAATTTTCACAATCGTGTTTACTTTCCTTCGGTCACGATCTCGGAGAAGTCCGCGATCGTGGAGAATTCCTTTAACAGAGTTCGCAATAATGCCAAGCGATTGGCCCTAACTTGCTGGTCTTCGACCATGACCATGACTTTGTCGAAGAACTTGTCGACCGGTTCGCGTGCAGTGGAGAGCAGTCGCAACGCCTGCAGGTATTCCTTGTTTTTGCGGTGCTGCTCGACCTTGGCGCCGCTCTCCTGGAGGTACTGGATCAGATTTCGTTCTTCGTCGCTGGAATCCTTGCGAGATTCCACGTTGTCGGCGGCGGCGATTCCCTTCTCTTCGGCTTGCTTCAGGATATTCCGCATGCGCTTGCAGGCTGCGCCAATCGCCTGGAACTCGGGCATGTGCAGTACCTGCTTGACCGCCTCGGCGCGGGCGAGGGAGTCGACAACATCGTCGGCATCAGCCGAGAGAACTGCCTTGGTTACGTCATAGGCATAGCCGCAGACTTCGCGCAGGTAGAACTCCAGGCGCTCGCGGAAGAACAGTCTTACCGAATCGGAGTACTTGCCGTCATCGACGAACTTCTTTTCGGCTTCCGATTTCTGGTAGCCGGTGCGGGCGTCCTGCATCAGTTCGTCGATGCGGATGGGAAGCTTCTTTTCGGCGATGACTTTGACAATCCCGTTCGCCTGGCGACGGAGGGCGAAAGGATCTTTCGATCCGCTGGGCACCAGACCGAGCCCGAACATTCCGGCAATGGTGTCGGCCTTGTCGCCGATTGAGAGGATTGCGCCCTCAAGCGAACGCGGGACATCGTCGTCAGTCGACTCGGGCTTGTAGTGATCGTAGATCGTATCGGCCACAGCGCAACGCGTCGCTTCGGGGAGCCCGGGATCGAGTTGCTGCACGCGGGCGTAAAGTCCGCCCACAATTCCCTGCAGTTCGGTGAATTCTTTCACCAGTTCGGTGGTGAGATCGGTCTTGGCGAGGCATGCGGCTTTGTGGATCACGCCGGGACGAACCGTGACGCTGTTCTGCTTGAGAATTTCCGACAGCCAGCTGCAAAGACGCTGCACCCGCTGGGTCTTGTCGTAGTAGCTGCCAAGATCTTTCTGGAAAGTGACGTTGCGCAGCGAGTCGAGGCGCTCGAGCAATGACTTCTTCTGATCGGTTTCCCAGAAGAAGCGGGCGTCGTTGAAGCGGGCGCGCAATACGCGCTCGTTGCCCTGGCGAATGAATCCGTGCGGGTCGCTGTCGGTATTGAGCACAGCGAGGAAGTGCGGCAGAAGCTTGCCGCTGGAGTCTTCGAGCGCGAAATATTTCTGGTGGTCGCGCATCACCGTGACCAGAACCTCTTCGGGCAGCGCGAGGAATTGTGGGTCGAAGTTGCCGAGGAGCGCCGACGGGAACTCGGTGAGATTCACCACCGTGTCGACCAGAAGCTTGTCTTCGCGCCAGCGCGCGCCGGGGATGCTACGTGCCACGGCGTCTAGGGCCTTGCGAATCTGCTGCTCGCGCTCGGCGCGGCCGAGGACCTTGGCGGTACGCAGAGAATCGACGTAGGCGCTGCCGGAGGCGCGGGAAATCGTGACCGGAGCATCGGAGAGAATGCGATGGCCGCGCGAGACTTTTCCGGCGCGAATGCCATCGAATTCGAGAGGGATCGTCTCGCCGTCGAGCATGGCGACCAGCCAGCGGACGGGACGCACAAAGCGCTCGTTTGGCTGCCGCCAGTACATGTTTTTCGGCCAGTAGATCGAGGCTATTTCCTTCGGCAAGTTCTCGGCCAAGACCTCCGCGGCGGTACGTCCCTTCCGGGTGACTTTGGCCGAGATGTATTCGCCTTTGGCGGTCGAGACTCTTTCGAGCCGGGAGACGTCGATCCCGGCTTTCTTGGCGAAGGCGTGGGCCGCGGGGGCCGGTTGTCCGTCTTTGTAGGCGACATTCACCGAGGGGCCGGTGAGTTGCTCCACGATGTCAGCCTGGGCCGCTGCAATGCCGGAAGCGATGATGGCCAGGCGTCGGGGGGTGTCAAGGGCGGTGATTTCGCCGGCTGCGAGTCGCTCGCGGGTCAAAAGGGCTCCGACGCGCTCCCGCAACTCCTGGGAAGCGGCGTCAATCATACGGGCCGGGATTTCTTCGCACCCAATCTCTAGGAGAAAGTCTGGCATGCCTTCAAAACCTTCAAGTATCTCAAAATCGCTGGGGCCCCATTGTGATACGAATCACACGCCGCTTCTGTGTGAGACAGTCTAAAACGAATGTCATCCTGAGCGAAGCAGCATGATTCGCATCGCTAATCATGCTCGGAGTCGAAGGCCCCCCTGTCATCCTGCAGCAGGCACGAGCCTCGGCAGGGCATTCTCACGGCGCTGCGTCAGAAATCCTTCGCCGCGCCTCTGGCACCTCGAAACATAAGGTCCTTCGACTTCGTGGGGCCTTCGCTTTGCGAAGGCTCCACTCCGCTCAGGATGACAGAGTTTTAGGTCGCAACCGGTGTCAACTTCTCCTTCGGCGGCTTCGTCCTCTTCTCCACGCCGGGTTCCCGTTCGGCGGACTTTTCCGTCGCCGGTTCGCTGTTCTGCTGGTCCACCCACGCCTTGGCGATGCCGACCGCCAGCGCCCGGACGCGAGCGATGACGCCGACGCGCTCGGTTACCGAGATGGCGCCTCGGGCGTCGAGGATGTTGAACATGTGCGAGCACTTCAGGCACAGGTCATAGGCTCCCAACAGCGGAAAGCGGCTCTTTTCGCGCGCGAGGCCATCGGTTGCGGCTTTGTCTCTAGCTAGCGCTGCGTATTGATCGATGAGCGCTTTGCATTCGGATTCGCACAGTTCAAAGTGCTTCCAGGCTTTGTCCACGTCGGCGAATTCGAAGTTGTAGACGGAGAACTGCAACTCGTCGGCGAGGCGGACTTCGCCGTATTTCACAGGCGCTCCGGTGTCGGGATCGCGCGCCCAGACGATGTCGTAGATGGAATCGAGATCCTGCAGGAATTGGGCGATGCGCTCCAGCCCGTACGTGAGTTCTGCGCAGATCGGGTTCAGGTCGATCCCGCCGCACTGCTGGAAATAGGTGAACTGGGTGATTTCCTGGCCGTCGAGCATGATCTGCCAGCCCACTCCCCATGCGCTCAGAGTGGGTGCTTCCCAGTTGTCCTCTTCGAACTTAATGTCGTGGTGGCGCAGATTGATGCCAATGGCCTCAAGCGATTCGAGGTAAAGCTCCTGCACGTTCACCGGCGGCGGCTTCAGGATGACCTGCAACTGCATGTGCTTGAACAGCCGGTTGGGATTCTCTCCGTAGCGGCCGTCGGCGGGACGGCGCGAGGGCTGCACATAGGCCACCTTATAGGGCTTGGGCCCGAGGACGCGCAGGAAAGTCTCCGGAGCCATGGTGCCGGCGCCAACTTCAACGTCGTAAGGCTGTTGCAGTACACAGCCGCGCTCGGCCCAGAACGTCTGCAGGCGGAGGATGAGCTCCTGGAACGTAAGCGGATTGGTGTTGGCTGGATTCACTGTTGGATCGGCGTCCTAGGGATTAATCGATGATTGTAATGGATTGGGTGGGCGGACGTCAGCTATTCGACGTGGCATTAACCAGTGGTGAAACGATTTTGTGCCCGCGATCACCATCCTGCAAGTCGGAACGATGTTGCCCTCCTCAGCAAGCAAGAGCTAGGGCAGGCTTTTTTCCAGCATTGACGCCGTCACCAGCTTCTTTTCAAGGTGGCGTTGCAGAATCTGGATAAGGAACTTGCGCAAATCGGCGCCTTGCGATTTGGGCCAGCTGACACCGGCAAAAGCATCGACGGGGGCGCGGAACATTCTGGCGGCGAGAGTCCGCGACTCGCTGGAGAGTTCGGACGAGGCGAGGCGCTTGTCATCGGCGCACATCACTCCGTCGGCGAGGGCGTGGAAGTAGGCGCGATCGCCATTGAGAGTGCGGCCGCAGGAAACGCATTCGGTTAGTTCGGGAAGGAATCCGACGAGCCGCGTGAGCCAGAGTTCGAAATAGGTAACGGGCATCCAGATCTCTGGGCCGTCGAGCACGTTCAACACAGAGAGAGTGAGACGGAAGATGGCGTCGTTGGCCTCGTGATCGGGAAGAAGTTCGTCGAGCAGTTCGGCGATGTGCCCGAGGGCTACAGCGCGTGCGTAGCTAACCTCCGCGGCCATTGGGGATTCGAGCACTTCGCAGGAGTCGAGGCGAGCGAGTTCCTGCCGCTCGCGGACGTCGTAAAAGGCACGCACGTAGGTCAGGGGCTCCAGAGCTCCTCCAAAGCGGCGCTTGGATTTCTTGGCTGAGCGGGCCACGCCGTGGACTTTGCCTTCGAGGCGCGTGAACAGGGTCACGAGAAGATCCGCTTCGCGCAAGGGGTAAGTACGGAGCACGATCGCCTCTGATTCCCGGAGAGCCATGTCTGTCGAGGATTTTAGTAGAAGGTGAGTTCGGCGTCAGCCGCTGCCCAAGGATATCGGGCGAAATGCGGGCGATTTCGGGCAAACCCCGGTAATCAACGGTAATACCTCTATGGCACTTTGGGGCCCTTCCACAAGGGGGCTCCAGATGCGAAAGTACTAGGCCATAGGGACAAGTTCCACCTGTACCAAGGTCACCATGGACAATTCTGGCTTTCGGGCGTTTCGGATGTTTGGGGTAATCGTTCTCTTCCTAGCGATCGCAACTGGATTAGGAATGGCGCAGCAGGTATCGGCGGATCCAGCGCCCAAGGCTGCCGTCGAACCGAAGTCGGACGTGCTGGTGGCAGAAGTGCTTCCCAGCGTGACGCCGAACGCGCCCGAAACGGCGTCGTTGCGCGAGGCGATGAGTTCCTCGTCCAGCGCTGCCGCGCTGCCGAACACGACGTTCAGACCGACGGGCTCCGGCGCGATCGCCCCGGCGATCATCGTGGCTGCTCCGCAGCCGACCTTCAAGCCTGAGGCGCATCCGTTCTGGGACCACAAAAATCGCACGCTCTTCGCGCTCAACGGAGCGATGGCGGGCGCAGATTTCTTCGTCACGCGGCAGAACCTGGGGCACAACGGGAAGGAATTGAATCCGGTGGCGCGCATGTTCACGGGCAGCACTCCGGCGTTGGCGGCGAATTTCGCGCTGGAGACCGGCGGCGTGATGGGCATCAGCTACCTGTTCCACAAAACCGGCCATCACAAACTCGAACGCATCACTTCCTACGTCAACCTGGGAGCATCGTCGTTCGCGGTGAGCTACGGCCTGAGGCACTAATCCGCACAAGTTAAGAGGAATTGTGGTAGACGCAAGAAGGCGCGCGCCTGATCCGAGACGCGCGCCTTCTGCTTTGAAGCGATGGAACCGCGATTAGCGCCCGTAATATTTTGCGTTGCGCTCGGTGAACGCTGCCCACTTCTCCGGCAGGTCGTCGAGGGCGAAGATGGCCGACACGGGGCACACCGGAACGCAAGCGCCGCAATCGATGCACTCCACAGGGTCGATGTAGAGAAGTTCCTCGTTGGCGTGCGCGGGCTCGTCCTTCTTTGGGTGAATGCAATCGACCGGACACGCATCCACACAAGCGGTGTCTTTGGTGCCGATGCACGGCTCAGCAATCACGTAGGCCATAAGGGTGTCAGTCTCCTGAGAGGTCTGGGAAATATTCTACTACCGCAGCGGTGCAGCGAGCGGACATTCTAGCAAGAATGCGGGCGCATGGTATAGCAGGCGGCGCACCGGAAAAAATGAAGGCCGGCAGCGTGAAAACTGCCGGCCTCGCCGAGTCATCGCTGAAGCCTGCTGTTATCGGCGCCCACCGTGGAATCCGCCACCCCCATGAAATCCACTGCCGCCGTGGGAGCCGCCGCCATGGAACTCATGTTGGCCCCGCATCTCCCCGCGGGCGAATCCGTGCGCGTATCCCCGATCAAAACCTCGGCCGTAGACGCGGCCAGCGTACGGGCGGCCGTAGTAGCCGTGTCCCCAACCCGGGCGGCCATGCCAGCCGCGATTCCAGAACCACGCAGGGTGACCCCAGTGATACCACGGGCCAGCGCCGATAAAGATGCCGTCGACGAAATAGTCGGGTCCGTAGAATCCGTACGGCGCACACGCATACGGATAATAGGAATAGTAGCCGTAGGTGCAGACCGGGGGCCCGGCCACGTAGCCGGGGCCGACGCCAACGCCGATCCCCACTCGCACTTGAGCCTGAGAGTAAGCCAGCGGCACCATCAGCACGGCGAGAAGAGCCACATATTTCAGATAACGCATACTCACCTCCCGATCCTGAACTCAGTTCCTAAGGCTTTTGTCCTAGGAACTTCTTCAGAATCTGTACACTGATTGGAACCCGTCCACGAGGCGAAAAGTTGCGGGGAGACGGGGTGGCTGATTTCAACCATCCTGCTTGAATTCAACCACTTACGGGGGCCGCACCAGACGAGGAGTTGATTACCGGAACTGGTGGGTCTGTAACTTAAGTTACCTAGAACCACGTTATTAAAGGTGAGTTAATGTTGTATAAAGTGCGCGATTAACGAGCAGGTGCGGAAACGGGACAATTTCATGGAGAAATTAAACCTCGTTGTCTCGCTGATCACGGAACAGAACGACTACCAGCGGGAACAAGCGGCCTCGGCGCAAGCGGCGGCTGCAAAACTTGGCGCTTCACTTCAAGTGATCTACGCCAACAACGACGCCGTACAGCAGACACAACAGATTTTGCAG
>Ga0335080_10000934_pt1 | contig 27919 bp, 26 predicted proteins | sample Lox_Sample_34_FD_206720 | JGI IMG/M metagenome (GOLD analysis project Ga0335080, IMG submission 206720) | Soil microbial communities from Loxahatchee National Wildlife Refuge, Florida, United States - Lox_Sample_3.4 | ecosystem: Environmental > Terrestrial > Soil > Wetlands | place: USA... | reverse complement strand
GCCCGGTCAGGGTGAGCAGGTCGTCGACCTCGTCGATCGTCTCGAGGATGAACGGCACCAGCACGCCGGCGAGGCCACCGGTGGCGATCACGTGCGTCGTCGGACCGAGCTCGGCCCGTAGCCGCCGGACGATCCCCTCGACCTGACCCGCGAACCCGTAGACGATCCCGCTGCGGATCGCGTCGACGGTCGACTTCCCGATCAGCGAGCGCGGCTCCGCGAGCTCGACCTTCGGCAGCTTGGCGGCCCGGTCGTAGAGCGCCTCGATCGAGATTTCCGCGCCCGGGGTGATGATCCCGCCCAGGTACTCGCCGGCCGCCGACACCACGTCGTAGGTGATCGCGGTGCCGAAGTCCACGATCACGACGGTGTCGTGGACCCGGTCGTATGCCGCCACCCCGTTCGCCAGGCGGTCGGCGCCGACCTCGTGCGGATTGTCGTAGCGGATCGGCATCCCGGTGCGGATCGTCGGCCCGACGACCAGCATCTGGTGGCCGAGATAGTGCCGCGCCATCTGCGTCCACTGATGCGAGAGCTGGGGCACGGTCGAGGAGACGATCGACCGGTCGACGTTCTCGAACGACAGCCCCCTCAGGCCGAGCAGGTTCGACAGCTGCGCGCCGAGCTCGTCGCCGGTCGAGTCGCGCACGGTGGCGAACCGCCAGTGCTGGGACACCGCCGTCTCGCCGTCGCGGAACAGGCCGAAGTGCGTTTGCGTGTTGCCGACATCGACGACGAGCAGCATGGCCGAACCCTAGACGAGCGGCGCGCCGGCGCGCCGGACGGCCTGCCCGTCGCCTCCGAGCGCGGCCAGCGCCTCGGCCAGCGATGCCCCGTCGGGCAGGGCGAGCTCCGGGTCGAGCTCGAGCAGCGGCACGAGCACGAACCGCCTCGAGGTCACCTCCGGGTGCGGCAAAGTCAACCGCTCCGAGGCGTACACGAGCGCGTCGAGCAGCAGCACGTCGACGTCGATCGGCCGTGGGCCGTGTCGCGGCCCGCCGGGCTCGCGCCCCAGCGACCGCTCCACCTCCTTGCACGCCCCCAGCAGCGCGTCCGGACCGTGATCGGTGTCCACGCGGAGGCAGGCGTTGAAGAACTCGCGCTGATCGAGGACGAGCCCGACGGGCTCGGTCTCGTACACCGACGACGACGCCACCACCTTCACCCCGTGCGCCGGCAACGCCATTACCGCCGACTCCAGATGCGCCCGCCGGTCGCCCACGTTGGACCCCAGGCCGAGATACCCCGGCGTCATTCGGCCTCGCGCCACACCTCGACCGACACCTCGCTGACCGGCAGCGCCATCGGCGGCTCGGGCTTGGCGGCCTTGACCCACACCGCGCCCACCTCGTATTGCTCGATCAGCCGGTCGGCGATCGCCGCGCACAGCCGCTCGAGCGTCTTGTAGCTGCGCTGCTGCGCCACCAGGTTCACGGTGTCGCACACCTGGGCGTAGTCGACCGTGTCCTCGATCCGGTCGGTCACGGTCGCATCGCACTCTCCGACGTCGATCCGGAGGTCGAGCAGCAGCCGCTGGCCGACCTCCCGCTCCGCGGCGGTCACGCCGACGTGTGTGAACAGCGACAGCCCGCTGACCTCGATCGTGACCTCGGGCTCGGGGTGCTCCTCCCCGTCGTCCTCGTCTACCTCGTCGTACTCGTCGGGGTCGTCCATGGCGCGCTGACCGTAGCAGCCGCGACCATGAGCGCGTCGTGGACCGGGGCCACGTCATGGACCCTGAACACCCGCGCTCCGCGCTCGTACGCAAGCACGTTGGTGGCGACCGTCGCCGCGACGCGGTCGTCGACCTCGCGCCCGGTGATCTTGCCGAGGAACGACTTGCGCGAGGTCCCGATCACGACGGGCCGCCCGAGCTCGACCAGCTCTCCGAGCCGCCGCAGCAGCTCGAGGTTGTGCTCGGCGGTCTTGCCGAACCCGATCCCGGGGTCGAGCAGGATCCGGTCCTCCGCGATCCCGTGCGCGATCGCGTGGCCCATCCGCCCCTCGAGGAACGCCTTGATCTCGCCGACGACGTCGTCGTAGCGGGGGTCGAGCTGCATCGTCCGCGGCGTGCCCAGCATGTGCATCAGGCAGCAATCCGCCTTCGCCTGCGCCACCACGGCGGCGATCTCCGGGTCGCCCCGAAACGCCGTCACGTCGTTGACGAGCGTCGCGCCGGAGTCGAGCGCCCGTGCCGCCACGCCGCTCTTGGACGTGTCGATCGAGATCTGAGCCCGGCATCCCGCGGCGATCAGGCCCTCGATCACCGGCAGCACGCGCCGGAGCTCCTCGTCCTCGCCGACGGGCGCGGCGCCGGGACGGGTCGACTCGCCGCCGACGTCGAGGATCGCCGCCCCCTCGGCCTCGAGCTCGAGGCCGTGGGCGATCGCTGCGGCCGCGTCGAGGTACCGGCCACCGTCGGAGAACGAGTCCGGCGTGACGTTGACCACGCCCATGATCCGGAAGCTACTCATCCGGCCACCGCCCGTGGGCGTCGAAGTACTCGCGCGCTCGCTCCTCGTCCTCGCGCTCGCGGTTGCTCTGCACGCTCATCCGGTACATCCAGTTGACCATCCACACGATCAGGGCCACGATCACCAGCGACACGCCGGCGCCGGCGATCACGTCGTCCTCGCCCCCGCCGATCACGATCCCCACGATCCCGACGAGCGCGATCCCCACCGGGACCCACACGCGCGTGATCGACAGCACGATCCGTCCGCCGCCGGGCCGCTCGTCACGGGTTGCGTTCTGCTCGGGCATCAGCGGAGATAGTGTCCCGCACCATGCCGAGCTCACCGTTGAAATCGTCCATCGAGTACTCCGTTACCCGCCGCTCGCTGCTGGGCGCCGCCGCCGGCGGCGCCGCGCTGCTGGCCACCCGCGGCCTTCCGGCCTGGGCGAAACCGATCGCGCACCCTGCCGGCCTCCGCCGGCCCGAGAGCCTGCCGTTCCCGGGCAAGGCCGCCGGCACCGCCAGCATGCCCGAGATCCAGCACATCGTCGTGCTGATGATGGAGAACCACTCGTTCGACAACCTGCTCGGCATGGTCTCCCACCAGGTGCCGGGCCGGCGCTCGGTCGACGGGTGGCGGTTCCGGCACGGAAAGCCGGTCGACTTCAACCTCGACGCCTCCGGCAACAAGGTCGTCGCCCAGCACGCGACCTCGCCGTGCCAGCTCGACGGCGAGCCCAGCCAGAGCTGGAACGCGAGCCACGAGTCCTACGACAACGGCCTGAACGGCGGCTTCGTGAAGGCCAGCGGCCCGGTGGCGATGCGCTTCTGGGACAAGGCCGACATCCCGTTCACGTATTCGCTGGTCGAGCACTTCCCGATCGGCGAGCGCCACTTCTGCTCGGTGCTGGGGCAGACGTTCCCGAACCGCTGCTATCTGTTCGCCGGCACCTCGTCGGGCACGATCAACGACACGATCGCGCCCGCCCCTCCGCCGAACGGCACGATCTGGGACCGCCTCGACGCCCACAACGTCGACTGGGGGATCTACTACGAGCCGCCGAGCTACCCGAGCTTCGAGCTCGTGCTCGGGTCCGACACCCCGGCGCGGCAGGCCACGCGCGTCCACACGTTCGGCCAGTTCCTGTCCGACGTCGCCGCCGGCAAGCTCAAGCAGTTCACGTTCCTCGACCCCAACTACGAGACGACCTCGGAGGAGAACCCGCAGGACATCGACCTCGGCGAGCGGTACATCGCGCAGGTCGTAAACGCGCTGATGCGGGCGCCGACCTGGAAGCACACCGCGCTGTTCATCACCTACGACGAACACGGCGGCTACTACGACCATGTGCCGCCGCCCGCGGCGATCCCGCCGGACTCGGTCCCGCCGACGCTGACCTCCGGCGATGTCCCGGGCGCGTTCGATCGCTACGGCTTCCGCGTCCCGCTGGTCGTCGTCTCGCCCTGGGCCCGGGCGCACTACGTGTCGCGCGCGGTGGAGGACCACACCTCGATCACCGCGTTCGTCGAGCGCAAGTGGAACCTGCCGGCGATGACGTTCCGCGACGCCAACGCCAGCCCGATGACGAACTACTTCGACTTCCGCAAGCCCGCCTTCCTCAAGCCCCCGAAGCTCGCGGCCGCCCCGAAGCTCGGCCCCGGCCTCGCGAAGTGCCACACGGCGGGTCTCACCCCCCCGCTCACCGGCTGATGACACGGACGGTTGAGGCCGCGGGCCGCGAGGGAGCTATTCCGCGGTGCCGCCGGCGAGGCCAGGCCGCGGCAGTGGCCGCGGGCCTTCGCGCCGTTCGCCCGCCGGCGTGCCCGGGATCGGCACCTCGGGCGGCGGCGGCGCCTCGGCGCCGAAGACCTCTTCCTCGGTGCCGCCGGCCAGGAGCGACTCGAACTGCTCCTTCTCGATCGTCTCGCGCTTGATCAGGATCTCTGAGAGCTTCGCGAGCGAGTCGCGGTGCGAGCTGAGGATGTCCTTGGCCTGCACGTGCGCCGCCTCGACGATCCGCCGGATCTCGTCGTCGATCTCCCGCGCGATCTCGTCGCTGTAATCCGGCTCGGCGCTGAACTCGCGGCCCAGGAACGGCTGGCCGTGGTCGTGGCCGAACACGCGCGGGCCGAGCTTCTCGGACATCCCGAACCGCATCACCATCTGCTTGGCGGTCGCCGTGACCTTCTCCAGGTCGTTCGACGCGCCGGTCGTGACCTCGCCGAACACGATCTCCTCGGCGGCGCGGCCGCCGAGCGTCATCGCCATCGTGTCGTGCAGCTCCGCGCGCGTCGTCAGGAACTTGTCCTCGCTCGGCAGCGAGATCGTGTAGCCGAGCGCCTGCCCACGAGAGATCACCGAGATCTTGTGGACCGGGTCGGCGTTCGGGAGGAAGTGGCCGACCATCGCATGGCCCATCTCGTGATAGGCGGTGATCCGCCGCTCCTTGTCGGACATCACGCGGGTCTTCTTCTCGGGACCCGCGATCACCCGCATGATCCCTTCCTCGAGCTCGATCTGCGTGATCTCACGCTTGCCGTTGCGGGCGGCGAGCAGCGCCGCCTCGTTCACCAGATTGGAAAGATCGGCGCCGGTGAACCCGGGCGTCTGGCCCGCCAGCGCATCGACGTCGATCTCCCGCGCCAGCGGCTTGCCGCGCGTGTGCACATCCAGGATCTTCTTGCGGCCGTTGCGATCGGGCCGGTCGACCACGATCTGGCGGTCGAACCGGCCTGGCCGCAGCAGCGCCGGATCCAAGATATCCGGACGGTTGGTGGCCGCGATCAAGATGATGTTGTCCTTCATCTCGAACCCGTCCATCTCGACCAGCAGCTGGTTCAGCGTCTGCTCGCGCTCGTCGTGGCCGCCGCCGAGACCCGCGCCGCGGTGGCGGCCGACGGCGTCGATCTCGTCCATGAAGATGATGCACGGCGAGTTCTGCTTGGCCTGCTCGAACAGGTCGCGCACGCGCGAGGCGCCCACGCCGACGAACATCTCGACGAAGTCGGACCCCGATATCGAGAAGAACGGAACGCCGGCCTCCCCCGCCACCGCACGAGCGAGCAGCGTCTTGCCGGTGCCCGGCGGCCCGTACAGGAGCACGCCCTTGGGGATGCGCGCCCCCAGGGCCTGGAATTTCTTGGGGTTCTCGAGGAACTCCTTGATCTCGTGCAGCTCCTCGACCGCCTCGTCGACCCCCGCGACGTCGCGGAAGGTGATCTTGGGCGAGTCGACCGACATTCGCTTGGCCCGCGATTTGCCGAACGACATCACCTTCGATCCGCCGCCCTGCACCTGGTTCATCAGGAAGATCCAGAACCCGATGAAGATCACGAACGGCAGGATGTAGGTCAGCAGCGACAGCCAGCCGTTCGACGTCTTGCCCTGGATGTCGAAGTTCTGCGGCGACAGATCCTTGTCCGCGGCCGTGATGATCTCCGAAACGTAGCCGTCGGGGTACCCGACGGTGTACTTCTGGCCCTGCGTCGTGGTGACGTTCGCGGTGTTGTCCTTCTCGTGCAGCGACAGGCTCTGGACCCCGCCGTGCTCGAGCTGGTACATCATGTCGCCGAACGTCTGCTTCTCGGACTTGCCGGAGCTCCCGATCAGCTTCTGCGCGAAGAACGCGAGCACGACCACGATCAGTATCGGGAATGCAGCGCTCTTGAAAAACCTGCTCATAGCGTAAAAGTGCGGCGGAAGCCTTGCCAAGACTCCGGGTCAGGGACTGTCAAGCGTAGCATCTGGTCTGGGCCCGCCGAACAGCCTTCCATGCAGGCGTTCATTCCTTCAACGCGGCCACGTAGGGCAAGTTGCGGTACCGCTCGGCGTGATCGAGTCCATAGCCGATCGCGAACCGGTTGGGGATCTCGAAGCCCACATACTTGGTCCGTAGATCGACCTTTTGGCGGTCGGGCTTGATCAACAGCGCGCAGACTTCGAGAGAGCGGGGGCTGCGCCCCGCCAAGTTGCGCAATAGGTACTGCAGCGTCAGCCCCGAATCGACGATGTCCTCCACGATCAGCACGTCCCGGCCCTCGATCACCGCGTCGAGGTCCTTGAGGATCCGCACCACGCCCGAGGACTTGGTCGCCGAACCGTACGAGGCGACCGCCATGAAGTCGACCTCGCACGGCACATCGAGCTGGCGCATCAGGTCGGACAGGAACAGCACCGCTCCCTTCAACACGCCGACCAGCACGAGATCCTTCCCCTGGTAGTCGCGGGAAACCTCCTCGGCCAGCTCGCGGACACGGCGCTGCAGATCCGCGGCCGGGACGAGGATCTCCCCGATCGCGTCGTCGCCGTCCACTTTTTTAATTATGGGTGTTTCGGGGGTCGAGGGCCTGACCCGATCGCCATCGAGCGAGAGGGAACGGCGCAGATCAGCCGTGGCAGGTGAGCCGGACCGCCTCGCGCGTCGCCGGCGTCACCTTGAACCGCTCCGAGGTGGCGACCCCCGCCACCCACGCGATCTCCCCGCCGGCCTCGACCACCGGCACCGCGGCCCGCTCGAGCCGCGGCACCCGCCGTGCGGTGAACAGGTCCTGGAGCGATTTCGTGCCGCCGAGCCCGAGCGGCGCGATCCGGTCTCCCGGCCGCCACGAGCGGACCAGCAGCTCCTCGCCGAGCGCGCCCCGATCGAGCACGCCGGCCTCGAGCGCCGGCTCGGACAGCTCGCAGCGCACCTCGCGAGCGCCGAACGAGACGTTGCCGGGGATCCCCAGCCGGGCCGGCTCGGGCGCGACCGGACCGCCGCAGAGCAGCTCGAACCGCAGCTCGCCGTACTGCGCGACCGCCCGCAGCCCGTTGCCGACGTCGAGCAGCGCGGTGCCGCGGTCGCTCAGCGCCGCGATCTCCCCGGCGCGGCTCGCCGCGCCCGGAGCGAAGCCGCCCGCGGCCTCGTCGGCCAGGCGCTGGATCACCAGTCGCCGCAGCGCGGGGGGTAGCGCGCGGAGCGTGGCGAGCGATACGTGCCCGCCGCCTCCGAGCACCTGGCCCACGAGCGCGTCGAGCACCTCGGCCTCGTCGCGGAGGATCCGCGCCACCGCGAGCACGTTGTCCTCGGCCGCGGGGTGAACCGCCCGCAGGGCCGGCACGAGCCCGGAGCGGATCCGGTTCCGGGCGTACGCGCCCGATGCGTTGGTCTCGTCCTCACGCCACTCGAGGCCCCGCTCGACGCAGTAGGCCGCGGTCTCCTCGCGCGTGAAACCAAGCAGCGGCCGCACGAGCGAACCGTCCCGAGGCCGCATCCCGAGCAGCGCGCGTCGGCTCGGCGACGACGCCAGCCGGTACAGGATCGTCTCCACCTGATCGGTCCGCGTGTGGCCGGCGGCCACGTCGGCGCCCTGGGCCAGCTCGAGCGCCTCGCGGTAGCGGACCTCGCGCGCCCACGCCTGCACGTTCCCGCTCGATGGCGGCCGCGTCGGCCGGCGTACCTCCAGATCAACCCCGAGGCTCGCGCACAGGGCGTGGCAATGGCGGTCGTCCTCGGCCGCCGATTCCCGAATCCCATAATTAACATGCAGTGCCGTGACGGCGCTCGCACCGGTGACTCGGACGGCGACGTCGAGCAGGCACGTCGAGTCGCGGCCGCCCGAGACGAGCACGAACACGTCTCGACCCGGCGCGAGCAGGCCCTCCTCGCGCACGCGCGTGAACATGTTGTCCGGATTCATGCCGCTTCCCGTTGGCGCGCGACGAAGATCTCCGTGGACTCGTTGAAGCCCTTCAGCCGCACGTCCGCGATCCGTTCGAACTCGAGGCCGCGAGCGGCCGAGTGTTCGACGACCGGCCTGGTCACCAGCACCTCCGCGCCGGCGGCGCGAGCGCCGACGCGCGAGGCGATGTTCACGTCACGCCCGTAGTAGTCACCGTCGCGGTACAGCGCGACGCCGTAGTGGACCGCGATCCGCGGCAGCGTGCGCCCTGACTGGAGCCGCTGGAATCCGACCGCCCACTCGGCCAGCGCCGCGGGGTCCGAGCCGACGATCATCACCTCGTCGCCGATCGTCTTGATCACGCGCGCGTCCTCCGGGAGGGTGCCGTGCACGGAGTCGACGAACTGCTCGACGACATCGACAGCCTCGAGCTCGCCCGCCTCCTCGGTCAGCCGCGTATAGCCGGTCAGGTCGGCGAACGCGATCGCGACCCGGATCCGCCCGAGGTCGACCGGGTCGTCCTCGAGGTCTGACTCCATGTGGCCGACCACGTCCTGCTCGACGAAGTGCTGGAGGTAGCGCTGGTGGATCTGGTTCATGACCGGCGAGGACAGAGGCATCAGCCGGCGCGTCAGCTCGGCCAACTCGTCGGCGGTCTCGAGCCCGGTGGCGCCGGAGCGCATCAGCGGCTCGTGGACGTACATGTGGAACAACCTCACCTCGGCGTCGGCGACGCGCGCCATCGCCTGCCCGTACACGCGGACGAGCTGGAGCAGGGCCACGAGCGGCAGACCGGCGTCGAGCACCGCGGCGACGTATCGCAGCAGTTGGAGGTCCTCGGCGGGAATCCGCTCGACGGGCGCCGGCGCCGTGCCGAGCGCACTCACGACCCGCGCGATCAGCGCCGGCTCGAGCCCCGTCTCGCGCGAGGCCTCCGGGAGGGTGTAGAAGTCGTCTCCGTCGTCGAACAACTCCTCGACGTATCCGTACGCGAGGCGGCCCTCGTCGCTCGCCTGCCGGATCTCCTTCAGCGAGTGTCCGCGGTCGCGGAGCCTGGCCACGATCTTGGCGTGGCTGACCGCGGCCGGAGACCAGCTCCCGTCGTAACGCGGGATCAACCCCTCCCGGGCCCAGCGCCGCAGCGTCGTGACGGCGACGCCGACCCGCTCGGCCGCCTCGCCGGTCGACAGGCCCTCGGCGGGCTTTGCGTTGTGACTATCGGCGCGTGCGGTGGACATCCGTCTCTGGAATGTCCTACCCTCGCCGGCCGTCCTGGTTGCGCGCTCGCCGCGGTCACATAGTCGGCGGCGAGGCCCCGACGAGCACGAAGCCCCGCCGCCCGCGAGCGAAACGGCCCGCTGCGTCGGCCGTAGGCGCTCGTCACGTTTCCGGCGGCGCCTCGCGAGCGTGCTCCCCAGCTGGCCTGGGCGGCACGTCACGCTCCGGCCTGTTGCCTTTTTCTGTGACTCTAGGTCTACTCGCCAATCCTGTATCTGTCAATGCCAGATACAGGTGATTCGGTGGTCGGCGGCGCCTGACGGCGGCGCCTTTAGTCGGATGGTCGGCGGCGCCTGACGGCGGCGCCTTGCTGGACATAAATGACAATAGGCGTGATGGCCGCGCCGATCGCACTGCGACCGACCACCGCGCTCAGCGAGCGGGTGCTGCTGCCGGGCGATCCGGGTCGCGCGCTGATGCTGGCCGAGTCTCTTCTCGACGGCGCCAAGATGTTCAACCACAACCGCGGCCTGTGGGGTTACACCGGCGTCGCGCCCGACGGTGAGCCACTCACGATCCAGAGCACCGGGATCGGCGGCCCGAGCGCCGCGATCGTGATCCACGAGCTGATCGACCTCGGCGCTCGGCGCCTGCTGCGGGTGGGAACGTGCGGCGCGCTCGCGCCCGGGTTGGCGCTCGGCGATCTCGTGGTCGTCACCGAGGCGATCGCGGCCGACGGGGCCAGCCGCGCGCTCGGCGCAGATCAGCGGGTGTCGGCGAGTCGGGACCTGTTCGAGGCCGTGATCGCCACCGCGCAGTCGCCCTTCACGGACGGCCCTCACGCGATCCACCGGGGTCCGATCCTCACCACCGACCTGTTCTACGACGGCCGCGGGCTCGAGCAGCAGTGGGCCGCCGCGGGCGCCCTCGCGGTCGAGATGGAGGCCGCGACGCTGTTCGCGCTCGCGCGCGCCCGAGCGGCGCAGGCCGCCGCGCTGCTGATCGTTTCCGACCTCGTCCTCCCCGCGCGGGCCCGAATCGGCGAGGAGGACCTGCGCGCCGCGGAGCGGCGGATGGGCGAGGCGGCGCTGCGGGCGCTCACCGCTCGTCGCGCCGGCGCCCGCGCCTCGTCGGCCGCCGGGACTCAGCCCTGAGGCGCCTCTTCGGCCGTCGGCGCGGCGAGCGAGGACTCGATCCGCGCCAGCAGCTCCTCGATCGCGGTCAGTCGTTCGTCCAGCGCGTTCGCCGAGGTCAGCTTTTCCAGCCGCTGGTCGAGCCGGTCGAGGCTGTCTTCGATCGCCTCGAGTCGCTGGGAGACGCTCCGCACCCTTCGGGTAAGCCGCTCGAGGTCGCCGGCCGAGGGAAGGTTCAGCGCTCCCATCGCGACCTCCTGGGCGCGGGAGGCGCGCTGACGCGTCTCGAACGCGGCCGACAGCGCGCGGCTGACGACGGGGTTCTCGAGCATCCCCTGGGTGACCTTGCCGATCGCCTCCTCACTCTGACGCGTGACCCGGTCGCGGATGCCCTCGTCGTCGCCTCTGTCCTCGGTCATTGCCCAACCGCCTCTCGTACTCGAACGACAACTCATGGCAACAATCTCACGAGCGCGCCGGATCATCGACTCTAACCCTCGAGTCGAGGGTTACCTGACACTCAGACGACACGCTCATCGCTACAGTGCTCGGGGGATCTTGCCGATTCACAGGTTGCCTGACGACAGTTTTGAGCGTCGCGGCATGTTGGTACCTGTAGAGACATCGAAAACACCGACGGTTCCGAATTGCAAAGCTCGGCGGCAGCCAGTAGCGTCCTCGCAAGCCTATCTGTGATCGTAGCTGGGACGAAATTACGCGTGGCACAGCGCGCGAGGAGTAGGCCACAGTGTTGAGACGGCGCAGGGTGATGATTGCCGCCGTGACCTCGTGCTGCCTGGTCGCGGTGTTCGGCCTTGCGGCCATCCCGAGCGCATCCGCGGAGGGCTGCACGGTGACGATCACGGTCGCCGGCGGCCAGCAGTTCACGTTCCAGAACGTCGCGCAGGGCACCGACGCGACGACGCTGCCCCTCCCGGTCCAGCTCCCGATCACCAACGTCAGCTGGTCGTGCCCGCCGGTGACGGCGACCACGCCGGCGGCGACGGTCACGACCAGCACCCAGCCGCAGACGACATCGACATCGACATCGACCTCACCGCCGTCGACCACCTCAACCTCGACGACGACCAAAGGCTCGAAGCCGAAGCCGAAGCCGAAGCCGAAGCCGAAGCCGAAGCCGAAGCCGAAGCCGACCACCACCTCGACGACCACGACGACCGTCACGAGGACGACGACCTCGAGGTCGAGGCCGACGAAGAAGACGGGGGCCACGCCGGGCAACGCGCTGTCGCAGGGCTCGTCGAATCTGGAGAAGGGGAAGAAGCCGAAGAAGAAAAAGAAGAGCACACCGAAGAAGGCCAAGAAGCCCTCGACGCCCCCGCCGCCCGTCACCCCGAGCGGCGTGCCCACCCCCTCGAACCCGACGTACTCGTACTCGCAGCCGGGGCCGGCGCCGATCGCCGTCCCCAACTTCTTCATCGACAGCTTCCAGATCCCACCGTTCCTGCTCCCGATCTACCAGGCCGCCGGGATCATGTACGACGTACCGTGGCAGGTGCTCGCGGCGATCAACGAGATCGAGACCGACTACGGCCGCAACCTGTCGGTGTCGACCGCCGGGGCCGTCGGCTGGATGCAGTTCCTCCCCTCGACGTGGAAGCGGTACGCGGTCGACGCCAACGGCGACGGCATCGCCGACCCCTACAACCCCGCCGACGCGATCTTCACCGCCGCCCGCTACCTGCACGCGGCCGGGGCCTCCCAGAACCTCTCGCAAGCCGTCTTCGCCTACAACCACGCGACCTGGTACGTGCAGTCGGTGCTGCTTCGCGCCCAGCTGATCGGCGGCATGCCGAAGGCGATGATCGGGGCGCTGACCGGCCTCGTCGAGGGTCACTTCCCCGTCGCCGCTCCCGCCAAGTACGCCGACGACTCGGTCGTCAAGCTGGCCAAGACCCGCGTGAAGACGGCGAACGCGGCGGTCCCGGTCCAGTCGGACCCGAAGACGAAGGGCACCGCGATCTACGCCAAGCAGGGCTCGCCGGTGATCGCGGTCAACGACGGCAAGGTCATCAAGATCGGCAACAGCCCGACGCTCGGTCGCTACCTCGAGCTCCAGGACGCCACCGGCAACATCTACACGTACGCGAACCTGGGGTCGATCCCGACGCTGTACCCGGTGCCCAAGCCGGTGAAGATCAGCTCGACCTCGATCGCCAAGGCGCTGCTGGCCCCGGCCGCGCCGGCGCCGAAGCAGCCCGCCACGGCCGGCTCCCAGCAGGCGGCTCCGGTCCCCAGCACGGCCAGGGCCGCGAGCGAGGCCAAGAGCGCCCCGATCTCGCTCCCGGTCACCCCGGCCACCGCGGGCTCGCAGGCCGCCAGCGCCGGCACCCAGCAGGACGCCACCGCCGGCACCCAGCAGGCGACCAGCGCGAGCTCCACGGCGGCGGACACGTCGACGATCAGCACGCCGATGGTCAAGGAGCGCCTGTTCGCGAACCCGTCGCGCCCCGCTTCATACGCCGCCGGCGGCAAGCTCCAGATCACGTCGAGCGCGCCCCAGATCGGGAGCTTCCAGAACTACTTCTCGGACGTCCTGCACCTGGCCAAGGACCAGTACACGCTCGAGCCGCTGAAGGTCGGCTCGGTCGTGGTCGCGGGCACGATCCTCGGGCGCCTCGGCGCCGGCACGCCGACCGACGCCTCCCATCTCGAGTTCATGGTCCAGCCCGCCGGCAACAAGGCTCCGTACATCGACCCGAAGCCGATCCTCGACGGGTGGAAGCTGCTCGAGGCGACCGCGGTGTATCGCGCCGCCGGAGTCGACCCGTTCTTCGGCAAGGACGCCAAGAACCCGACGATCGGCCAGATCCTCCTGATGTCCAAGGAGCAGCTCCAGGATCGCGTCCTGACGGATCCGAACGTGCAGATCTATCCCTGCGGCCGCCGCGACATCCAGGACGGCGCGATCGATCGCCGGATCCTCGCCGTGATCGAGTTCCTGTCGGCCTCGGGCCTCAAGCCCGACGTCACCGGCCTCAAGTGCGGTCATACCGCCAACGGCTCCGACGGCGTCGACGATGCGGGCTCGACCGGAGCGAGCGTCGACATCTCGGCGATCAACGGCATCCCGATCCTCGGTCACCAGGGCCCCGGGTCGGTGACCGACGTGACCGTCCGCCGCCTGCTCACGCTCCAGGGCGCGATGCAGCCGGACGAGATCGTCTCGCAGATGAGCTACAAGGGCCAGGCGGCCGCGTTGTCGCTGCCCGATCACGCGAACCGGATCCAGGTCGCCTACACGCCGCTCTACGGCCAGAACAAGAAGCTGTCGGCCGAAGTCTCGAGCATCCTCCAGCCGCAGCAGTGGACGCAGCTGATCAACCACATCAGCCAGATCAGCGAGCCGATCGTCCCGATCGCACCGAGCAAGTACGCGATCAAGACCGCCGGCCAGTAGCGTTCCGCGCCCGGCGCGGGCCACCAGTGGACCCGTCCGCAATCCCCCCTCTGTTCCGCTTCAGCCAGTTCGAAGTCCCGTGGGCGCTCGGTCCGCCGGACGGCCGATACCTGATCCGCCGTGACGGCGCCGGGCCGGCCGCCCCGCCCTCCCACGTGCTCGTGCTGGCCACGCTCGGAGCTCAGAAACCTGGCCTGCTACGGCCCTCCCGGCGACGACGCAAAGCTCAACCTGAGCCTGAGTCTTCGCCCGTCGCGATCACCAGAGCCACGATCGTCGAGCTCGGCGACCCGTTGACCACGCCTCAGAAGGCCGCCGCTTGGCTGAACGGCGCCGGCGAGCCCGAGCTGGCAGCGGGGCTCGGCGTGCTCAACCGGGTGCTGCACTCGCACCGGCTCGCAGCGGCGGATCCGCATGTGCACGGGATCGGCCGCCGCGATGCGCTGGCGGCACGCCTCGGCTACGGCGCCGGCGAGGAGGTGGCCGACGGCCTGTGGACGGATGCCCGCGAGCTGATCGACGCCGGCCCGCGCCGGCGTCGCACGAAGGTCCCGGCCGCGCAGGCCCGCCTGGCCGCGCTGCTCACGGCGCGCCACCACGAGCTCGCGTGCGAGGAGCTCGCGCTGCGCGCTCGACTCGACCTCGACGACGGACGCGCGCGCGAGGCCGCGCTCCAGGTCCTGGTCGCGCTCGACGCCGCGCTGGCCGAGCTGCCTGAGGATCCGGCCGCGCCGGCGCTGGCCGACCGCCTGGAAACGCTGCGGGGGCTGCACGAGGGCGTCGCCGCGGCGGCGCAGGTGGCGCTGGCGGGACCGTTGGGGCCGTCCGAGCGCGCCGTGACGGCGTTCGCGCTGGAGCGGATCGAGGCCGCGCTCAGGGCCCGGGCGGCGGCGCTTCCGGGATAGCCAGGCCGAGCGCGGCCAGCACCGCCTCGAGCTCGTCCACGACGTCGCCCTCCATCCGGACCGTCGCCACCCGGTCGAGCGGCGTGCGGCTCTGGGTCAGGATCGCGACCTGACCGCCGCTGGAGAGCGTCGTCTCGGGCAGCTGCGCCACCGGGTAGACCTCGAGCGAGGATCCGATGCACAGCATCAGGTCGGCGCCGGCGGCCAGCGTCTCCGCGCGGCCGATCGCCGCGACCGGGAGGTACTCGCCGAACAACACGACGTCGGGCTTCAGCGGCTCACCGCAGTCGCATCGCGGCACCCGGTCCGCAGCCCCTTCATGGCGGGCGCGCACGACTCCCGATTCATATCGGACCTCACAGACGAGACACAACGAGTGCGCGATCGATCCGTGCACCTCGACCAGCGTCCGCGTGCCGGCCCGCGCATGGAGCCGATCGATGTTCTGGGTGATCACCGCGTCGAGCAGACCGGCGCGCTCGAGCTCGACGAGCGCGGCGTGCGCCCGGTTGGGACGCTTGTCGCCGAGCGTCTGGAATCGGTGGCCATAGAAGCTCCAGAACCGCTGCGGGTCGCGGTGGAACGCGTCGATGTGCGCCACCTCCATCGGATCGACATTGCTCCACATCCCGGTCCCCGGCGAGCGGAAGTCGGGGATCCCCGACGGTACGGAGATCCCCGCCCCGGTCAGCGCCACCACCGAATTGGCCTCGCCGATCAGGCTCGCGAGTCGCGCGGCAGCGGTGTTCGTGGCGCTCATGAGTGGACGGCCACTAGCCGCGGAACCCCGGCTTGCGCTTTTCGATGAACGCCGAGATCCCCTCGCGCCCATCCTCGGAGAAGAACACGTCGACGAACGCCTCCTTCTCGCGCTCGATCCCGACCTCGATCTCGCCCGCGGCCGATACGCGCTTGATCTGCTCGACCGCGAGCGGCGCCTGCTCGGAGAGCTTGCGCGCCCACGCCAGCGCGGTGTCGAACAACTCCTCGTCCGCGACCACGCGGGTGGCCAGACCGATCGCGTACGCCTCCTCGGCCGGGATCGGGTCGCCGGTCAGGTTCAGCTCGCGCGCCCGCCCCTCACCCACCAGCCGCGGCAGGCGCTGCGTTCCCCCGAACCCGGGGATGATCCCGAGGTTGATCTCGGGCTGGCCGAACACGGCCGACTCCGCCGCGATCCGCACGTCGCACGCCATCGCGAGCTCGCAGCCGCCGCCGAGCGCCATCGCGTTGACCGCGGCGATCGTCACGACCGGCGCCGTCTCGATCTCCCGCAGCAGGCCGTGCATGCCGTCGAGCAGCTCCGAGGCGGCGGCGGCGTCCATCGTCGTGAACGCCTTGATATCCGCGCCGGCGCAGAACACCGTCGGGTTGGCCGAGGCGATCACGAGCGCCCGTACGGCGCCGGCTGTCCTGATCTCGTCCCACAGCCTGCGGAGCGTCCGCACCACCTCGGGTGAGATCGAGTTCGCCGGCGGGCGGTCAAGCCATGCGATCGCGACCGCCCCGCGCGTCTCGAGCTTCACCGGGTTGTCCTCCCAACCCGCGTCCGGCCGGGGGTACGGGAAGAAGCCCTGGCCGGCCGCGACGCCGAGCCGGCCCTGGCTGACCAGCCGTCGCAGGGTGCTCGGCGGCTCAAACGCTTCTCCCCATTGCTCGCGGGCACGTTCGAGCCTCACCAGCACTTCGTCGAGGCCGATCTGGTCGGCGCGGCGCAGCGGGGGCGGGGCGATGCCGGCGCCGGCCATGATCGCGAGGTCGATGTCCTTCATCGACGCGACTCCCTCCTCGAGGACCAGGCAACTCTCGACCAGCGTCTTGAGCGTGAACCGTTCTTCCTCCTCCTCGACGCGCCGCAGCTCCAACGTGCTCGGATCGAGGACCCGGTTGACCACGAATCCCGGCGCGTCGCCGCACCGGATCGCGGTCCTGCGGATCGCCTGGGCGAAGTTGACCGCGGCCTGCACGGTCTCGAGCGAGCTCTCGTCTCCTTCGACCACCTCGATCAGCCGCGTCGCCGACGCCGGGTGCAAGAAGTGAAAGCCGACCACCCGGTCGGGACGGCTGGTCGCGAGCGCGATCTCCGTGACCGACAGCGATGACGTGCTCGAGGCCAGGATCGCGTGGCCGGGGGTGGCCGCGTCGAGCTCGGCGAACACCGTCTGCTTGGTCTCGAGCCGCTCGGGCACGGCCTCGATCACGAAGTCGACATCTCCGAACGACTCGTACCCGGACGGATGGTCGATGTCCTCGAGTGCGACTGGGATGCCTGCATCGGCGATCACGTGCGTGATCTCGCCGGCAATCTCACCGGCGCCCACGACGCCGACCTTGAACACGAACATGCCCCGAACGCTACTCGACCCTCTCCGGCAAAGCAGTACGCTCCAGACGAGGTGCCGGAGACGCTTCCCGAACACATCGAGCCGTACCCGAGGATCTCCTCCAAGGCGTACGAGCACCCCGCGGACCGCGCCGCGACCGCGGCGCTCAAGGCCGTCCCGATGCTCGACGTCGCCGTGCGCAAGCTGATCGAGTGGCGGTACGAGCGCGCGCTCCGCCAGTTCTATCTCGGCAACTCGGTCAGGGTCTCCGAGACCCAGCTGCCGGAGCTGTGGTCCTCGTACACCGGGGTCTGCAAGATCCTCGACATGCCGGAGGTTTACGACCTGTATGTCGCCGGCGGCGTGCTCGGCGGCGCCCAGGCGATCGGCTCGGGCAAGCCGATGATCGTGATCGACTCGATGCTGCTCGGCCGGCTGGGCCCGGGCGAGCAGCGCGTCGTGCTCGCCCACGAGGTCGGCCACATCCTGTCCGACCACGTGCTGTACATGACGGCGCTCAACATCCTGCTGGCCGCCGGTAACGGCCTCCCGTTCTTCCTCGGGATTCCGTTCCGGGCGGTCAAGGCCGTACTGCTCGAGTGGTTCCGCGCCGCCGAGCTCAGCTGCGACCGCGCCGCCACGATCGCCGTGCGCGATCCGCGCATCGTCTGCCGGACGCTGATGGTCACCGCCGGCGCGCTCCCGGCCGACGAGCTCAACCTCGACGCGTTCATGGCCCAGGCGATGGAATACGAGAACTGGGACGACCCGAGCGACCGTGTCCGTCGTTTCTTCCAGGAGATCGGCCAGACGCACACGTACGCGGTTCGCCGCGTGTCCGAGGTCCTGAAATGGGTCCAGGAGGGCGAGTACGACCGGATCGTCCGCGGCGAGTACCGCACCCGCGATCAGGATTCGAACGTCCGCGAGGAGGCGGGCGACGCGGTCGAGTTCTACGCCGAGCGCTTCCGCACGATCTTCCGCGAGATCGGCGACAACCTGAACAAGGCCGGCGCGCAGGTCGGAGGCGTGGCCGAGCAGCTCGCCGACTGGCTGCGGACGCGCGGCGGGCCCGGTGGCGGGTCCGGCGGCGGGCGGTCGTCGGGTGGCGGATCCGGGGGTGGCCGGTCGCCGGGCGGCGGGGTGTTCGGAGACGAGCCGCCCGACGGCGAGACGGACTGAGGGCACGGGCTCCACGCAGGCGTCGGCGACGGACCGCCCCTTGGCGAGCATGCACAACCTGTGAATCGGCGTCCGCATGCCGAACCGTGGCAGTTGGCGCACGTCCGGCATGGGGATTTGCCACGCGACGGCGCTCGCGCTCGGTTGTCAGGTTGCCCAGGTCGACGGCGCGCCCCCGGTGAGGACCGCGAGAGCTGGGCGCGAGGCGGCGGCGCGCCGCCGAAGCAGCCGCTTGACAGACGACAGTCTCCGATATATCGTTAATACATCGTTCCAAGCTTTCTTTAGGAGGAATCATGAGTCACGAGGATTGGGCCGCGCCCTGGCCATTCCTGAGCCGGCTGGCCGCGATGAAGGCGGCCTCACACGGCCACGGCCGCCATGGCCGCTATGGCCGCATGGATGACCTCGAGCGGTTCGCCGCGATGCGCCACATGCGCGGCGGGCCTCCGTTCGGCGGACCGATGTGGGGCGGCGGCGGGCCGTTCGGTGGTGGCCGGGGCCGCCGGCGCCGCGGCGACTTCAGGACGGCGGTGCTGATCCTGCTCGCCGAGGAGCCGCGCAACGGCTATCAGCTGATGCAGACGATCGAGGAGCGAAGCGGCGGCCGGTGGCGCCCGAGCCCGGGCTCGGTCTACCCGACCCTCGCCCAGCTCGAGGACGAGGGCCTGATCCGTGGGATCGAGCGGGACGGGACCAAGCTGTTCGAGCTGACCGACGCCGGCCGCGAGCAGGCACAGCAGTACGCCGACCGCACGGCGCCATGGGAGGAGGACGAAGAGGCGGAGGGACGCTCGATACCCGAGATCGCCTCGCTCGTGATCCAGATCGGCAAGGCGGCGTGGCAGGTCGCGCAGGTGGGCGACGAGCACCAGGTGGCGAAGGCGTGCGAGACGCTGGCCGAGACGCGCCGGGCGCTGTACGGGATCCTCGCCGAGGACACCGACCCGGCCGGGGACGCGGACGCGACCGCGTAACGTGTGTGAGCAGATATGACGGGCGTGAACGGCACGAGAGACATGGCTGACCAACCAGCGATCGAGGTCCGCGGCCTCGTCAAGAACTACGACGAGGTCGAGGCCGTCAAGGGCGTCGAGTTCGAGGTCGCGACCGGTGAGGTGTTCGGCTTCCTCGGACCCAATGGCGCCGGCAAGACGACCACGATCAACATGCTGTGCACGCTGATCACGCCGACGGCGGGATCAGCGGCCGTCGCCGGCCACGACGTGGTCAAGGAGCGCGACGACGTCCGCCGCAACATCGGCCTCGTGTTCCAGGACCCGACGCTCGACGGCTACCTCACCGCCGAGCAGAACCTGCGCCTGCATGCGGAGCTCTACGGCGTCCAATCGGACCTGGTCAAGCCCCGCATGCAGCAGGTGATGACGATGGTCGGGCTGTGGGACCGCAAGGACTCGGTGGTGGGTACGTTCTCCGGCGGCATGCGCCGGCGGCTCGAGATCGCGCGTGGCCTGATGCACTCCCCGAGGGTGCTGTTCCTCGACGAGCCGACGATCGGACTGGATCCGCAGACACGCCGTTCGATCTGGGAGTACATCGGCGAGCTCAAGGAGCGCGAGGAGATCACGATTTTCATGACCACCCACTACATGGACGAGGCCGAGTGGTGCGACCGGATCGCGATCATGGACCACGGCGAGATCGTCGCGCTCGACGAGCCCGAGACGCTCAAGGCGGGGGTCGGGACCGATCGGGTGACGATCCACACCGACGACGACGACGCCACGATCGCCGCGCTCGCCGAGCGCTTCGGGATCGAAGCGCGGAAGTCCGAGGGCGCGGTCACCTTCGGGGTCCCCGAGGGCGAGCAGTTCGTGCCACGGCTGTTCGGTGAATGGGACCCCGCCCACCCCCCGATCAAGGCGGTCAACGTCTCCCGCCCGACGCTCGACGACGTGTTCATGTCGTACACGGGCTCGACGATCCGCGATGCCGAGGAGGACCAGGGCAAGGATCGCAACCGCAGGATGATGCAGATGATGCACGGAGGTCGGCGATGAGCACGACCACCGAGCCGCGCGCACCCGCAAGCACGACCGTCGAAGCGGCCCCGACCCCGGTCGTCCGGGTCACCGTCCCCAAGCGCAGCCTCGCCTCCGAGCTCCGCGCGATCAAGATCGTGTGGCGCCGCGAGCTGATCCGCTACCGCAGTGACCGCCTGCGGATGGTCACGACCCTGGTGCAGCCACTGCTGTTCCTGTTCGTCCTCGGATCCGGCCTCCAGCAGCTGTCGGCGGCGAGCACCCACGGCGTCAACCTGAAGACGTTCATCTCCCCGGGGATTCTGTGCATCTCGGTGATGTTCACCGCGATGTTCTCGGCCGCCTCGATCGTGTGGGACCGGGAGTTCGGGTTCCTGCGCGAGATGATGGTGGCGCCGATCCGGCGCAGCTCGATCGTGATCGGCAAGGTCATCGGCGGCGCCACCGTGGCGAGCTTCCAGGGCGTGATCGTGATCGCGCTCGCCGGCTTCGTCGGAGTCCCCTACGACCCGCTGTTGATCATCGGCATCTTCGTCCTGCAGCTGCTGCTCGCGTTCACGATCACCGCGTTCGGCGTGATGGTCGCGGTCCGGATCAAGCAGATGCAGTCGTTCATGGGCGTCATGCAGATGATCGTGATGCCGATGTTCTTCATCTCCGGCGCGCTGTTCCCGGTCGCCAACCTTCCGGGCTGGCTGGCGGTGCTGAACCGCCTCGACCCGCTGACCTATGCCGTCGACCCGATGCGCCGGCTCGTGTTCAACCACCTGACGATCTCGCCCGCGGCCCGCGCCGCGCTCGATCCGGGCGTGACCTGGTTCGGCTGGCACGTGCCGGCGCTGCTCGAGGCCGGCATGATCGTCGCGCTCGGGCTGGTCATGCTCGGGATCGCCATCTGGGAGTTCAGCACGACGGAGTAAGGCGCCGCCGTCAGGCGCCGCCGACCAATCCCGGTAAGTCGGGTCTTCGTCTTCACAGCCCGTTTACATCACTACCGAACTGACCTGGGAGGCTGCCCCCGGGTATGGGATCGGAGCTAATCCTCATCCTCGTGGTGGTGGCGGGCTTCTCGTTCGACTTCACGAACGGGTTCCACGACACCGCGAACGCGATGGCGACATCGATCGCCACCGGGGCGCTGAAGCCAAAGGTGGCGGTGATCCTGTCCGCCTGCCTGAACTTCGCCGGCGCGTTCATCTCGATCAGCGTCGCGGCCACGATCGCCAAGGGGATCGTCAACCCGAAGGTGCTCGCTGGCGGCGACGGGCTCGAGCTGGTCCTGGCGGCGCTGATCGGGGCGATGACCTGGAACCTCATCACGTGGTACTTCACGATCCCGTCGAGCTCGAGTCACGCGCTGATCGGCGGCGTGATCGGCGCGACGATCGTCGCCACCGCCTCGAGCGAGATCAACTGGCACAACCTCGTGCAGACCGTGATCGTGCCGGCGGTGCTGTCGCCGTTCATCGCGGGCGGGGTAGCCGCGCTCGGGACGTACCTGGCCTACCGATTGATCCGCCGATTGGGCCAAAGGGAGGCAAGAACCGGCTATCGATATGGCCAGATCTTCTCGGCGTCGCTGGTCTCGCTGGCGCACGGGACGAACGACGCCCAGAAGACGATGGGAGTGATCTCGCTGGCGCTGATCGCGCACGGGGACATCAGCGCAGTTCATTTCTCAGTCCCCTTGTGGGTCAAGCTCGGCTGCGCCCTCTCGATCGCGCTCGGGACGGCGAGCGGCGGGTGGCGGATCATCAACACGATGGGCAACCGGATCACGAACGTCGAGTCGCCGCAGGGCTTCGCCGCCGAGTCCTCGAGCGCGGCCGTGATCCTCGCTTCCTCGTACTACGGCTACCCGCTGTCGACCACGCAGGTCGTGTCCGGAGGCGTCCTCGGCGCCGGCCTCGGCAAGAACGTCGACAGCGTCCACTGGAACGTGATCGGACAGATGCTGTCGGCCTGGATCTTGACGATGCCGGGGGCTGGGGCCCTCGGCGGCCTGGCGTGGGCGATCGCGGACATCTTCGGCGCGCACGCGAACGTCGGCGCGATCGTGATCTGTGCGCTCGCGGCGGCCGGAGCCTTCGGCCTGTGGACGCTCGCTCAGCGAAACAAGGTCACAGCCGACGATCTCGACCGCACGAACGTGAGCCCGGTCGAGGAGGCCGAGCTGGCCGGCGTCCCACCCGCGGTCGCCGCGGCCTGAGGCACGCAAGATGGCCATCCTCGCGTCCGAGTTGATCAACTGGAGCGCCCTCTGGAAGATCGTCGTCGCCGCGCTGGTCGGCGGGGTCGGAGTGGTCGTCGTGTTCGGCGTCCTGCTGTACGGCGTCAAGATCGCGAACGACGCGAAGAGCGGCGGTCGGGAGTGGGCTGGTTACGCGCTCGCCGGGGTGTGCGGGCTGATCTGCGTCGCTGCGATCGTCGTGGGAATCTACGCGATGGCCGAGAAGCCCTCCTCGAAGAAGCCCGCGCCGAAGAAGACCGCTGCCGCGCTGATCGCGCCGTCGTTCAGACCTAGCTCGTAGTCGATGGCGCCAGGACCGTGAGCGCAAGTCCCGGAACGGACAGCGGGCTCTGGGTTCCGTTCCTGGTCGATCCTGATCACAAGGATCTCGCCAAGCACATCGAGAAGCGCCGCTTCTTCTGGCTGGACCTCCAGGCACCGACCGACGAACAACTGCATCGAATCGCGTCCCAATTTGGGCTGCATCCGCTGACGATCGAAGACGCCCGGACGTTCAACCAGCATCCGAAGATCGAGGAGTACGGCGGCTACATATTCCTCGTCGCATACGGCGTCGATCCTGGGACCAGCTCAGGCGGACCGCTACTGCGAGAGCTCCACATGATCGTGTCCGGCCACTTCGTCGTGACGATCCACCGCCGTCCGCTGACCTGCCTCGAGCAGCTGCGCGCCAGGTACGACGAGCACCCGCTCCGCGGCGAGCAGTTTCTCGTCTACAAGATCCTGGACGCGCTGACTCAGACCTTCTTTCCGGTGCTGACCCGGATCGACGACGACATCGACGAGATCGAGCAGGAGGTCGTCGAGGAGCCGCGGGAACAGATTCTGAAGCGGATCTTCTCGATCAAGCGGGATCTCGTCGCGATGCGCCGAGTGGTCTCACCCGAGCGCGACGTGTTCGCTCGGGACGCCGAGCGGATCGCCGAGCTCCGGGGGCTCGAGGGTGACGGCCGGCTGTACTTCCGCGACCTCTACGACAGCCTGAATCGCGTCGGGGAGCTGGTCGACTCCTACCGCGATCTGCTTAGCGGCGCTGCCGACATGTATCTCTCGACCGTCGCCAACCGTCAGGGCGAGATCAACAAGCAGCTGACGATGATCGCGACGATCTTTCTCCCGCTGACGTTCCTGACCGGGTTCTTCGGGCAGAACTTTTCGTTCCTGACCGATCACATCCTGAACACCGAGTGGGCGTTCGTCGTATTTGGGATCGGGCTGTTGATCGTCTCGATCATCGTGTTCGTCATCTACTTCTGGCGCAGGCGGTGGATGTAGCCGTCGGGACGCCACCGCCGCCTCCCCATCTCCGAGGAGGCGGCAGCTACGTCCCCACCGCAATCCCGAGCCGGTCTACGCCTTGGCGGGGGCGGGTTCTTCGACCCGGCGCGGGATCAGCGTTTCGCGCGCGATCACCAGCCGCTGAATCTGTGCGGTGCCCTCGTAGAGCTGGAGGATCTTGGCGTCACGCATCAACTTCTCGACCTTGTATTCCTTGATGAAGCCGTAGCCGCCGTACACCTGCACGGCGTCGGTCGTGACCTCCATCGCGCTGTCGGCGGCGAACCGCTTGGCGTGCGAGGACTCGAGCGTGTTGCGCTTGCCCTGGTCGAGCAGCACCGCCGAGTGCCAGGCGGCGAGCCGCGACAGGTGCACCTTGGTGGCCATGTCGGCGATCAGGAACTGGATCGCCTGGTGCATCGCGATCGGCACGCCGAACTGGACGCGCTCCTTGGAGTACTCGGTCGCGAACTCCATCGCCGCGCGCGCCACCCCGGTGGCCATCGCCGCCACGCCGGGACGGGTCCGGTCCAGCGTCATCATCGCGATCTTGAAGCCCTTGTTCTCGTCGCCCACGAGGTGGTCGAGCGGGATCTCGACGTCGTTGAACGAGACGGTGGCGGTGTTCGAGGCCCGCTGGCCCATCTTGTCCTCGTGCTTGTCGACGACCACGCCGGCGTCACGCGGGACGACGAAGCACGAGATCCCCCGGTGGCCCGCCTCCTTGTCGGTCTTCGCGTAGACCGTGTACCAGTTGGCGTACTCGCCGTTGGTGATGAAGCACTTGGAACCGTTGATGATCCACTTGTCGCCCTTGCGGACGGCAGTGGTCTTCATCCCGGAGACGTCGGAGCCGGCATCGGGCTCGGTCAGACAGAACGAGGCGAGCAGCGGGCCCTCGGAAAGCCGGCCGATGTACTCCTTCTTGATCTCGTCGGACGCCGCGAGCAGCACCGGCGCCGTCGCCAGGCCGTTACACGTCACCGAGGTGCTGATGCCCGAGCAGCCCCACGCGAGCTCCTCCTCGATAATGCATCCCTCCAGGTAGCCGAGGCCGGGGCCACCGTACTCCACCGGAAAGTGGCTGTTCATCAGGCCGAGCTCCCAGGCCTTGTCGATGATGCCCTGCGGCCAAGTGCCGTCCCTGTCGTACTCCCAAGCGACCGGACGAATCTCTTTCTCAGCGAAGTCGTGCGCCATCTCGCGCATGCTCTGCTGCTCGTCGGTGAGGGTGAAATCAACCACGGTGGGTTTCTCCTTGAAAGCGCAGAAGTAGATTGACTAGTCAGTCAACACCGGTATCGTACCCGATAAACGCGCTTGCGAAGCGGTATTTCGCACCGTTTGGATTCGGTATTTGCCACGCATCCGCAGCCCGGTGCGCCAGACTTCGTTCCGGTGCACTCCACGTTCAACGTCGTGATCTGGGTCGTCTGCGTGCTCGCGGTGCTGATCGCGCTGGCAGCGCTGGTGTTCAGCGGCAAGGCGTGGGAGGACTTCGGCAAGGGCCGGCTCGTTATGGACCGCGACTCCACGCAGAACTCGCGGCCCGGCTCGGGGGCGGCGAGGACCGAGCGAGACATGGAGATCCGGCAGCTGCTCGAGGCGCGCAACGAGCGGCGAGCCCGGCGCGGCGAGCCCCCGATCGACGTCGAGGACGAGCTCGCCCGCCTGAGCGCGCCGGCGCCGGCGATCGACCCGGCGCTGCGGGAGGAGATCCGCCAGCTCGTCGTCGCGCGCAATCATCGGCGGGTCCGCGCCGGCAAGCCTCCGCTCGACGTCGAAGCCGAGATCGAACGCGAGATCGCAGGGCTGAGCGGCCTGTGATGTAGGCTGCGGCCCATGGCAGATCCACGACGCTTCGAACTCGATGAGCTCGTCAACCGTCCGGGGACCTACTTCAACCCCCAGACCGAGGTCCTGGTCGTCGTCGACGACTCGCCCGAACTCGATGCGGAGATCTTCAACATGGAGGAGTTCGAAGGCGCCGACTGGGTTCTGATCTCCGATGAGGTGCCGGTCGAGGAGGACCGGCGCGACCAGCTGCTCGAGGCGTTCCAGTCGCGCCACGCGGGAGCGGGCCTCGCCGCCGACCCCGACGAAGAGCCCGAGGAGTTCGAGGAAGAGGTCGAGGAGCTGGGCCGCGACTAGTTCGCCGGTCCGGTCGGTCTGACCAAGTCCGTCTCGCTAGCCGCCGCTGCCGAGCAGCGACGCGCACTTCTGCATCTTGGCGACGTCCCCGTCGGCCGACTGGATGCATTGGCTGTAGCGCGCGACGTTCGCCGAGGGCGCCGTGGTCGTCGACCCCCCGCCCGAGCTCGAGCCCGAGCTGCCGGTGGAGCCGCCCAGCGCCCCCGCGGCGGCACCTTCGAGCTCCTGCACGAACGCGCTCAGCTTGCTCTGAAACTCGGAGAACGGACGCGTAGTGGTGGGCGCCTTGATCGTCTGCGGCTGGTTCAGGTCCGAGTACTGCACGGTCAGCCCGATGTCGGCGGAGCTGAGGCCGCCGAGCTCCGACGACGTCTTGCCGGTCACCGGCAGCGTGAGCGTGAGCGTGAGCCTGCGGATCGTCTTGTCGCTGGTCCCGGTCCAGATGTCGACGCTCGGATTCTTGACCTCGGAGGCGATCTTGGCCCGGTCGGCCGCGGGGATCCCGGACTTGAGGCTGCTCGCGCCGGAGACGCCGAGCGACGAGGCCTTCTCGAGGACCGTGTTCAGGTCGGTCAGGAGCGCGCTTGTGTCGACACCGGCGTGGATGTGGGTCGTCTGCGCTCCGCCGACGTTCTCGGTCCCGGCGACGGTCGGGTTGGTCAGCCAGTGAAGCGGCTGGATGCCGAGCTTGCCGAGCGTGGTGGATCCCGAGCCGGCGCCCGGCGTCGCGGTCAGCTGGGCGAAGCTCGACTCGAGCTTCTGAAAGGTCGCCTGGGGCATCCGGTAGCTCGCTCCTTCGAACGTCACGTAGCCGGCGGTGCCGGTGGAGATGATCCCGAGCGCGACGTTCTGGCCGAGCGCCGTCGCGCTCAACGTGAAGTTCGACTCCGGAAGCTTGCCGGCGCCGCGCGTCTGGAACGGGCCGCCGAAGCTGAGCGTGATCGGGCCGCTCAGCACGCTCGACCCGGACGGATCGATCGTGAGCGTCAGATCGAGGTTTCCGCTGGTGACCTTGTGGGTGCCGGTGAAGGTCTGGGTGAGCAGCGTGTTGGGGTTGGCCGAGTCGCTGCTCGCGCTGCCGCAGGCGGCGACCGCGAGGCTCGCCAGCACGATCATGACGAGGCCGATGACTGCTGTTCTCCGGTGATGCATCACGTCCCTTTCCTTCATCAGCCCCGCAGCGAATGTAGCAGCGGATTGGTGCCCTCGCGCCGGTTCACGAGCGCCTAGACTCGCCCGATGATGACGCCCCGCACGATCCTCTACACCGGCAAGGGCGGAGTCGGCAAGACGTCGGTCGCGGCGTCCACCGCGCGTGCCTGTGCGGGATCCGGGCTGCGCACGCTCGTGATCTCGACCGACCCCGCGCACAGCCTGTCCGAGTCGCTCGGCGCGGCGCTCGGGCCCGAGCCGTGTCCCGCCGGCGAGCGGCTGTGGGGTCAGGAGGTCAACGCCCAGGAGGAGATGGAGCGCCACTGGTCGGGGGTGCAGGAGTGGCTCGGCGAGCTCTTCGTCGAGCGCGGCATCGACCGGATCTCCGCCCAGGAGCTCACGGTCCCGCCGGGCATGGACGAGCTGTTCTCGCTGCTTCGGCTTCAGTCCGCCCACGAATCCGGGGACTGGGAGGCGATCATCGTCGACTGCGCGCCGACGGGCGAGACGCTCCGGCTTCTGTCGTTCCCCGACGTCGCGCGCTGGTGGATCGAGAAGGTGTTCCCGCTCGAGCGTCAGATCCTCGCCGCCGCCCGCCCACTCGCCCGCTCGCTGCTCGACATCCAGCTACCGAGCCAGGCGGTGTTCGCCGATATCCGGCGGCTGTCGAAGAACCTGATCGAGATGAACGAGATCCTCCGCGACCGCGAGCGCTGCACGGTTCGCCTGGTGATGAACCCGGACAAGATGGTCATCGGCGAGGCCATGCGCACATTCACGTATCT
>Ga0335080_10000933_pt1 | contig 27924 bp, 22 predicted proteins | sample Lox_Sample_34_FD_206720 | JGI IMG/M metagenome (GOLD analysis project Ga0335080, IMG submission 206720) | Soil microbial communities from Loxahatchee National Wildlife Refuge, Florida, United States - Lox_Sample_3.4 | ecosystem: Environmental > Terrestrial > Soil > Wetlands | place: USA... | reverse complement strand
CGTCGAGCGTCAGAATGCCTCCCACGAAGCCGCCGCCGAAGGTGAGCTCGTCGGCGCTGGCGCCCCCCTTCACGGCGAAGTTGCCGAGCACGTCGATCTCCTCGCCGCCGACTGAGTTCGGGCCCTTGCCGAGCTTGATCGAGACGTTCTTCACGCCGTTGAACTGCACGTCGGCGGTGCCGCCGTTCACCGTGCTGCCGTCGAGCGGGACGAAGCGCACCACCCCGGTGGTGGGATCGGAGTCCCCTTCGGAGACGCTGGTGACCCCGACGGAGACGCCCGCCGCATCCCCGGTCGCCTTCACGGTCGTCCCGGACTGGACGACCTTGAGGTTCCCCGCCCGCGCAACGGTTCCGAAACCGAGCGCCAGCGACACGACGGCCAGCGCGACTCCCCGAGACGACATGCGCACCCTCCGCTCCCGGATCCCACTCCGGGAGATTGGCCCGCGATTCTACGCGGACTCGATGCGCAACTGTTGGTCCGGTCTCAGAAGATCTTGACGTCGTCGATCACGGTGCGCTTGCCATCCGGGTCGAGCCCGTAGGCAGTCACCTCGAGCTGCTTGTCCGAGACGAGCAGCTGCAGGTAGATCGCATGCGTGTTGTCGCGCACGGCCGACCAGCTGGGCTGCCCGGTGCGCAGCCAGGGCTGGAACGAGGTGCGCCCGCCCGAGCCCGCGCGCACGAACAACACGCCGTCGGTCGCGGTCGTGACCTGGTCGAGCGCCACCGTCGAGGACGGGGTCAGGTTCGAGTTGCGCAGCGGGCGCGTGCGCTCGTAGCTGTCGCCCTCGCCCGAGAGCACCAGCGAGACGCCGTACTTCATCAGGATCGGGCCGAGCGCGTTGCGCACGGTCGCGACCGAGGCGTCGGTCTTCTCGCTCGAGAACAGGTCGGCGTGCATGTAGATCACGAGCCAGCGCGCACCGCGTGCCTTGGCCGCGGCCAGGTCGGCGTCGATCCAGGCCAGCGCCGCCACGCCGGCGGCGGTGCCCGGGTGGATGCTGCCGATCGTGGGCGCGTTCACGGCCACGAAGTGAGTGGCGCCGAAATCGTACGAGTAGCTCTGGTTCGCCTGGTTCGGGTCGTTGAGCGTCATGTACTCGGCGTAGTCCGCCGCGCGCTCGGTGGCCGACAACGCCTCGGTGTCGCCCAGCACCGGAGCGAAGATCGAGTTGCCGGTGACCGCGACCGCCTGGTCCTTCCACATCTGGATCGCCTGCTGCGTGGTCGAGGCCACGCCGGCCGCGATCGCCTCGGACGACAGCGCGTAGCCGCCGCCGCCCAGCACGAGCGGGAAGTGACCGCGCTTGATCGAGTCGAGCACGTTGCTGGCCTGGGTCGACTGAGTCGGCGACTGCACGCCGTTCGAGGCGAAGAACGCCACCTTGAACCTCGACTTCGGCGTGCCGGGGCCCGGCGTCAGCGCGAAGCCGTCGCTGAAATCGCGGCCGGTCGACGCAGCGCCGCTCACGCGGTAGCGGTAGCGCGCACCGGCGGCGAGGCCGGAGAGCGTGACCGAGTAGGTCGCGTTGCAGCCGTTCTTCTTCTTCGACACGGCGCGCAGCGAGCGCCAGAAGCCGTCCGTCTCGTTGCGGTACTGGAGCACCGAGCCCATCGGGTTGTCCGGCGCGTTCCAGACGATCGTGCGGGTGGTCTCCGAATCGGGCGAGAGCTCCTGGTGCACGTCGCTGGCGGCGGCGAAGGTGCCGCTGCACGCGGTCTGGCCCGGCGCGGACGGGGTGCCCGGATCGCGCGGTGTGTTCGGATCGGTGGTCGGCGGCATCGACGGCGGCGGCTCCGGCGAGGCCGGCGGGGTGACCGGCGTGGCCACGCACACACCCGAGGCGCACTGACCTTCGGCGCCCGACATCTGCGTCAGGCACTGCTCGCCGTCGGGGTGCATCGTGACTCGGCAGCCCTGGCTCGGATCGCAGAACGCGTCGAAGCACGGGCCGTCGTCGGTCGGACAGGTGAGCGGCGTGCCCGCGACGCACGCCGAGCCCACGCAGGTCTCGGTGCCGTTGCAGACGTTGCCGTCGTTGCAGACCATGGGCGTGCCTGCGGCGCAGGCGTTGTTCACGCAGCGTTCGGCGCCGTTGCAGGCCTGGCCGTCGGAGCACTGCGCGTCGCTGCCGCAGGCGAAGCCGCGGCACACGCCGCCGCGACACACGTCGTACTTGGTGGCGGCGTTCTTGTCGTTGCAGCTGGTCTCGTCGGGCAGCGGCGACGCGCCGGCGACGCACTTGTGACTCGAGCACGACTGCGGCCCCGCGCAGGCATCGGCCGGCGCCCCGCAGTCACTGTCGACGTTGCACTGCGCCTGCGTGCCCTTGCACGAGCCGCTCGACGTGCACATGTCGGAGAAGGTCATCGCGTTGCCGTCGTCGCAGGTCATGCCCACGCGCGGCGCGGGGTCGAACTTGCAGCCGGTGTTGGCGTCGCAGGTGTCGACCGTGCACGGGTTGTTGTCGTTGCAGCCGGTCACCAGACACTGCTGCTGGCCGGGCACCACCACCTCGTTCGAGAACGCGGACTCGGCGCCGCTGGCGTCGTACGACTTCAGCGACACGTACACGTTCGAGAACTGCTCGATGCCGTTCAGCGCGTAGGAAGCCGCGCCGCTGCCGTCCAGCGGCGGGACGAAGTTGATGTCGTCGCGGTAGTCGCCGTAGGCGTGCGAGGCCGCGGCCACGTAGACGTGGAAGCCGACCACGCGCGTGTCGGTGGGCGGGCGGAACGTGAGCGTCACGTTGCGCAGCTGCGCCTGGGCCGCGCCCGCGCTCGAGAGCACGAGCAGCGCGAAGACGCACGAGGCCGCAATCCTTGCCCAACGCTTTCCGAGAGCGCGCTTCACCATCGCCGACACGAATCGGCGGCTCGCGGAGCTACAGCGTGACGCCCCTCACTCGCGAGTTAGCTGAAGTGAGTCCGGGCGGATCAAGGACGAGCTGCGGCCGAGTGAGTGGCTAGCGGGGCTCGAGCTCGTCCAGCTCGCGGGCCAATTCCCGCTCGACTTCCGGTGGGATGGCGGGCTCGGTTGCGCGTGGCCGTTGCACCATGCGCAACAGCGCGACGCCCCCCAAGAGCGCCCCGATCAGCAGTACTGAGATGGGGAGCGCCCAGCCGATCCCCTGCTGCGGCACGCCGATCACGTGCTCGCCGAAGCGCGTCTCGATCCGCTTCTGGATCATGTCGGGTGACTCGCCCGCGCGCAGCGAGGCGCGGATCTCGTCGCGCACCACCGCGGCGTCCGGGCTGCCGCAGTCTGCCAGCGTGCGGCCCGGACAGAACGGGCTCATCAGGTTCCGCGACAGCTCGTTGGCCTGGCGCGCGCGCACCGTCTCCGGGTCGTTCGCCGGCATGCACGCCGAGGCGAGCAGCGACAGGCCGAGCAGGATTCCGAGCGTCCGCGGCATGGCCGCGGAGGATAGCCCAGCTAGCCGTGGTCGAGCGGGGCCGGCTCCCCGCCGTCGGAGAGCACCACCTCGACGTGAAACACGCCGGTGTAGTCCTCGAACGGCACCGCCAGGCCGCGCGCGCCACGCACGCGCAGCTCGGCTTTGGGAGTCATCACCACCGTCGGCAGGGCGATCTCGACCACGCCCATGGTCGAGAGCGCGGTCTTCACGTTGCCCGCGAGCATGTTGGTGATCTCGCCGACCGCGTCGCGGATCTCGTCTTCCGAGGTGATCTCGTCGACGTCCACGCCCACCAGCCGCGCGGTGAAGTCGGTGGCCTGCGAGCGAGTCACGTGGATCGAGACGTAGCCCGCGAACTCGCCCGCCATGCCGATGAAGCCGGTGACCTCGCTGGCCTTGAACGGCTGCGGGTCCTCGAACGGATCCTGTGCCGTCAGCTCGGTGCCGAGCATCGTGGAGAACACGCTGTGGGTCGCGTTGCGGATGATCTCGGCGAGCTTGCGAGCGTCCATCGTTGCTCTTCTCGACCGCCCGCCTGCGAGACTGAATGCGCATCAAGCGTTCTCGTTGCCGGACCGAATAGGAGTCGCGAATGGCACGAGTCCTGGTCGTCGACGACTCCGCAACGATGCGCAAGATCATCATCAAAGGTCTGCGCGACGCGGGCTTTGCCGAGCTCGAGTGCTGCGAGGCCCCGGACGGCGCGAGCGCGCTCGAGACGCTGCGCAAGGAAGAGTTCGACCTGGTGCTGTCCGACATCAACATGCCCGGCATGGACGGGCTGGCTCTGGTGCGCTGCGTGCGCGACGAGGCGCTGGGCGGGGCCGACCTGCCGATCGTGATGATCACGACCGAGGGCGGCCTCGACCGGGTCCAGGAGGCGCTCGCCGCCGGCGCCAACGACTACCTGCGCAAGCCCTTCTCCCCCGCGCAGCTCCAGGAAAAGATCACTCCCTTCGTCCGATGAACGCGCGGGCACCCTACCCGCGCTCCGGCTAGGTCTGGGTGGTAAGTTACGCGCGAGGAGGAATCCATGGCCGATCCGCGCGGTCCGCTGAATCCACAGGTCAAGGTGCTGTTCGACATGATGGGCGCCGGCAAGGCGACCCGCGTGCTCGAGCCCAAGCCGCTGCGCGAAGGGCTGGGAGCCTTGGCGGCGCTCTTGGCGGCGGGCGCGCCCACGGTGGCCGGGACGAAGATGATCGAGATCCCGGGCCCGGCCGGGCAGATCCCCGCGCGCGTGTACACGCCGGCCGAGCCCAAGCAGGGCCCCTGGCCGGTGCTCGTGTACTTCCACGGCGGCGGCTACGTGGCGATGAACCTCGATACCCACGACAAGATCTGCAAGCAGCTGTGCGCGGGCGTCGGGGCCCTGGTGGTGTCGGTCGACTACCGGCTGTCGCCCGAGGCGCGCTACCCGGAACCGGTGAACGACTGTCTGGCGGCGTATCGCTGGGTGGCGAAGAACGCCGCGCAGCTCGGCGGCGATCCCGACCGGATCGCGGCGGGCGGTGACTCGGCGGGCGGAAACGCCACGGCGGCAGTGACTCTCCGGCTGATCGCCGCGGGAGAGAAGCTGCCGAAGGCGCTGCTCTTGCTCTGCCCTTGGCTCGAGATGTCGCTCGAGAGCGAGTCGATGAAGACCTTCGGGCCGAACGACGGCGTGCTCGACACCGAGATCATGACCTTCTTCCGCGACTGCTACGTGCGCCCCAGTGACTGGGCCGACCCGCTGGCCAGCCCGGTGCGCGCCGACGTGTCGAAGTTCCCGCCCGCGCTGGTAGTGGCGGGCGCGATCGACCCGCTGCGCGACGACGCGCTGCAGTTCGCCGACAAGCTCAAGAAGGCCGGGCGCGAAGTCACGCTCTCGAGCTACGCGGGCATGCCGCACGACTTCATGCTCTTCCCGGGCATCGACGACGGCGACCGCGCGGTGGCCGAGATCGTGCGCTACGCGAAGTCGAAGCTCGGCTAGGAGCGCGCGCGTGGCCGACCGACCCTGGATCTTCCGCACCTACTCGGGTCACTCGACCGCGCGCGCCTCGAACGCGCTCTACCGACAGAACCTCGCCAAGGGCCAGACCGGCCTGTCGATCGCCTTCGACCTGCCGACCCAGACCGGCTACGACGCCGACCACCCGCTGGCCGCGGGCGAGGTCGGCAAGGTGGGCGTGCCGATCGGCTCGATCGAGGACATGGACCAACTGCTCGAGGGCATCCCGCTCGACCGCATGAACACGTCCATGACCATCAACGCGACCGCCGCCTGGCTGCTGGCGCTGTACGTGGCGGTCGCGGAGCGGCGCAAGGTCGCGCGCGCCGAGCTCCAGGGCACGACCCAGAACGACATCGTGAAGGAGTATCTGTCGCGCGGGACCTACATCTTCCCGCCGCGGCCGTCGCTCGATCTCACACGCCAGATGATCGAGTGGACGGTCACAGCCGCGCCGAAGTGGAACCCGATCAACGTCTGCAGCTACCACCTGCAGGAGGTGGGCGCGACGCCGGTGCAGGAGGTCGCGTTCGCGCTGGCCAACGCGATCGCCGTGCTCGACTCGGTGCGCGTGCCCAAGGCCGAGCTCGGCAACGTGTTCGGGCGGATCTCCTTCTTCTGCAACGCCGGCATCCGCTTCATCGAAGAGATCTGCAAGCTGCGCGCGTTCACGCGCATGTGGGACAGGATCGGGCTCGAGCGCTACGGAGTCACCGACAAGGACCAGCGCCGCTTCCGCTACGGCGTGCAGGTGAACTCACTCGGTCTGACCGAGGCGCAGCCCGAGAACAACGTGCCGCGGATCGCGCTGGAAGCGCTGGGAGTCACGCTGTCGCGCGACGCGCGCTGCCGCGCGCTGCAGCTGCCGGCCTGGAACGAGGCGCTGGGCCTGCCGCGGCCGTGGGACCAGCAGTGGTCGCTGCGCATCCAGCAGATCCTGGCCTTCGAGACCGACATCCTGGAGTACCCCGACATCTTCGAGGGCTCGAAGGTGATCGAGCAGAAGACCGCCGAGATCGAGAGCGGCGCCTGGGCCGAGATCCGGCGCATCGAGGAGCTGGGCGGCGCGATCGCGGCGGTCGAGTCCGGCTACATGAAGCAGAAGCTGGTCGAGTCGAACGCGCGCCGCGTGGCCGACATCGAGTCCGGCGCGCGCACGGTGGTGGGCGTCAACAAGTTCAGCGAGGGCGAGCCCTCGCCGCTCCTGCAGGGCGCGAGCTCGATCCTGTCGGTCGACGACGCGGCCGGCCGCGAGCAGATCGAGAGACTGCGCGCGCAGCGCAGGAATCGCAGCAAGCCGGAGCTGGAGGCGGCGCTCGCCGGCCTGCGCGACGTGCTCCGTTCGGGCGCGAACCTGATGGAAGCCTCGATCCGCTGCGCGCACGCGGGAGTCACCACGGGCGAGTGGGCGGACGCGCTGCGCGCGGTCTTCGGCGAGTATCGCGCGCCGACCGGCGTGGACGCCGCGGCCGTGCCGCGCAGCGACGCCGCGCAGCTCGCGGCGGTGCGCGCGCGCGTCGACGAGATCTCGCGCAAGCTGGGACGCCGCCTGAAGCTCCTGGTCGGCAAGCCCGGGCTCGACGGCCACTCGAGCGGCGCGGAGCAGATCGCGATCTTCGCACGCGACGCGGGCATGGAGGTGGTGTACGAGGGCATCCGACTCACTCCCGACGAGATCGTGAACTCGGCGCTGCAGGAGGGCGTGCACCTGATCGGGCTGTCGATCCTGTCCGGGTCGCACCTCGCGCTCGCGCCCGAGATCGCGCGCCGCGCGCGCATCCCGGTGATCGTCGGCGGAATCATCCCCGAAGAGGACGCGGAGAAGCTGCGCGCCGAAGGCATCGCGGCCGTCTACACGCCGCGCGACTACGACGTGCTGCGCATGCTGCGCGAGATCGTCGACATCGCCGCCGCCGCGCATGGCGCGAGCTGAGCCCGAGCTCGAGTCACTGCTGCGCGGCGTGCGCGCGGGCGACTCGGCCGCGATCTCCGCGGCGCTCGCGCTCGTCGAGGACACCCGCCCCGACACGCTCGAGCTGCAGCGCCGGCTGATCGGGAAGCTCGCGGCCGACACGCCGCGCGAGCGCGCGGTGGTGGGCATCACCGGCCCGCCCGGCGCGGGCAAGTCTACGCTGTCAGGCAGACTGATCGCGCGCTGGCTGGCCGCGGGTCAGTCGGTGGGCATGGTGGCGGTCGACCCCTCGAGCCGGCGCTCGGGCGGCGCGCTGCTCGGCGACCGGGCGCGCCTGCGCTTCAAGCCCGAAGAGCGCGTGTTCGTGCGCTCGCTCGCCGCGCGCGAGCAGCTCGGAGGACTCGCGCCGGCCACGCGCGCGGCGGTCGCGGTGCTGCGCGCGGCCTTCGACTGGGTGCTGGTCGAGACGGTGGGCGTGGGCCAGAGCGAGATCGACGTGGAGACCGTGGCCGAGACCGTGGTGCTCCTGCTCCAGCCCGGCTCGGGCGACTCACTCCAGTTCATGAAGGCGGGAATCCTCGAGATTCCCGACGTGCTGGTCGTCCACAAGTGGGATCTGGGCCCGCTCGCCGAGCGCACGCGCGCCGACCTCGAGGCTTGGCTCGCGCTCAGCAAGCTCGACTCGGGCGGCTGGAAGCCACCGGTGATCGGCGCGAGCGGCGAGACTCAAGAAGGCGTCGACGCGCTGGGCCGCGCGATCGAGGCACACCGCGCCTTCCTCTTGAACGGCGAGCTCGAGCTGCGCCGCGCGCGCGCGCGAAAGGCCTGGGCGCTCGAGCTGTTCGAGCGGCGCTTCGGCACGCTCGGGCTCGAGCGCGTGGGCGGCAAGGCGGCCGTGGCCGAGCTCTGCGCCGAGACGCCGGGCTCGGCGCTCGACGCCTTCAGCGCGCTCGCCAAGCGAGCAGGGCTTCCCGGCTAGCCGCCGGCAGCTCGAGTGACTCGAGCAGCGCGTCGAAGTTGGTGAGCGCGCGAAGTGTGACTCCGGCGGCCGCGAAGCGCTCCTTGGCCTTGGGGAAGTCGTAGCTGTAGATCGCCTGCACGCCGACCACTTTACCGCCCTCGGCCTGTAGCGCCTCGACCGCGGCGAGTGAGCTGCCGCCGAACGAGACCGCGTCCTCGACCAGCGCCACGCGCTCGCCGCGCAACGCCCGGCCCTCGACGCGCTTGCCCTTGCCGTGCTCCTTGGCGGCGCCGCGCACGTACACCATGGGCAGCTCGAGCAGCTCGGCGACCCAGGCGGCGTGCGGGATGCCTGCGGTGGCCGTCCCCGCAATCACCTCGGCGTCGGGGAAGGCGCCGCGGATCGACTCGGCCAGGCCCGCGGCGATGCGCCGGCGCGCGTCGGGGAACGACATCACGATCCGGTTGTCGCAGTAGATCGGCGCGCGCTCGCCCGAGGCCCAGGTGAACCAGTCCTTCGGGTCGGGCCGCACCTCGACCGCGCCGATCGAGACCAGGAGCTTGGCGCAATCCTTGGGGTTCAACGCTCGCGCCCGATCCACTGCGGCTCGGCCACGCCCGCGCGCTGATTCACCACGCGCGCCAGCACGAACAGGAAGTCCGACAGCCGGTTCAGGTAGCGGATCAGGAGTGACTCGATCGGCTCGTGCTCGGAAAGCGTGATCACCGCCCGCTCCGCGCGCCGGCAGACCGTGCGGCCCAGGTGCAGGAACGCCGCACCGGGCGCGCCGCCCGGCAGGATGAAGTTGCGCAGCGGCTCGAGCTCGGTCTCGAGCGCGTCGATCCAGCCCTCGAGCTCGACCACGTCGTGCTCGCCGACGCGCGGACCGGTCTTCTTGGCGCGCGCGTTCGGCGTGGCCAGCTCGCCGCCCAGGTCGAACAGCGACGACTGGATCGTCTCGAGCTTCGCCCGCAGGTCGGCATGGGTGACTTCGGCGCGCGCCACGCCCAGGACCGAGTTCAGCTCGTCGACCTCGCCGTAGGCCGCCACGCGCGGCGTGTTCTTGCGCACGCGCTCGCCGCCGAACAGGGAGGTCTCGCCCGTGTCACCCCCCTTCGTGTAGATCTTCATCGCCGTCGAGTATAACTGGCGCGGCGCGTGGAGGTGCCTGTGGCGGTCACGAAAGAGAGAGAGGAGTCGGCGGTCTCTCTCGGGAACGAGCTCGTGCGAGCCCGGCTCGAGCTGGCGCCGCTGCGTATCTCGCTGTCGGTGCCCTTCGGCGAAGGACGGTGGCCAGGGCAGCCACGCGATCAGCAGCTGGGCGTGTTCGGCGCTGGGGTATCCGCGCGCGTCGACACGGTGGCACGCGAGGGCGGCGCGCGCGGCGGCAAGGAGCTCCAGGCCAGCCTGGTGCGCGATGTTTCCTTCGAGGACGACGCCGAGACGCCGCTCGGCCGCGCGACGCGGGTGCGGGCGCGCGTGGCGATGCCCGACGGGCTCGAGCTCGGCGTCGCGCTCGAGCTGGGCGCCGGCTGGCCGGGAATCGCCTGGTCGGTCGAGCTGCGCAACGTCGGCGCGCGCCCGCGCGCGATCGCCGAGCTCGCCCCGTTCGTGTGGCAGGCGGGCGGCGGGGGCACGCGGCTCGCGCTGCCCGGTGACCCGGAGCGCCTCGCCTTTCTGCAGCTCGGCCACCAGTCCTGGTCGCCCGCGCGCTGGCTGCGGCTGGGCGAGCGGCCGCCGACTCCGCGGCGCTGGGTGCGGCGCGTGTTCGCGAGTCCGCTCGCGCCTCCGGCCCGGCGCGGGCGCTTCGTCTCCGACGCGGCGGCGGTGCTGGGTGAGCCCGAGCGCGCGGGACTCGTGCTCGGCTTCACGAGTCACGCGCGCTGGTCGTCGTGGATCGAGCTCGCCAACGCGCGCGGCCGCGTGCACGCGCTGCGCGCCTGCTGCGCGCTCGACGCGCCAGAGCTCGCGCCGGGTCAGTCACTCGCGAGCGAGCGGCTCTGGCTCGGGATCACCACGGCGGCCCAAGACGGCCTCGCGCAATGGGCCGAGCGCGCGGGCCGCGAGATGGCCGCGCCCGTGCCCGCGCAGTCGCCCAGCGGCTGGTGTTCCTGGTACCGCTTCGGCACGCGCGTGCAGGCCGACGACGTGCGCCGCAGCCTGCACGCGCTGCGCGGGCTCGGCCCGAAGCTCGACGTGGTGCAGATCGACGACGGCTTCCAGTCGGCGCTGGGTGACTGGCTGTCGCCCGCGCCCGGCTTCCCCGAGGGCCTCGCGCCCGTGGCGCGCGAGATCCGAGCCGAGGGCTACCGGCCCGGGCTCTGGCTCGCGCCGTTTCTCGCCGCGCCGCACTCGCGGCTGGCGCGCGAGAAGCCCCACTGGCTGCTCCGCGGCCGGAACGGCCGGCCGCTCACGGCGCTCTGGAACCCGGACTGGCCCGGCCGGCGCGCCTTCGCGCTCGACGCCAGTCACCCCGAGGTCGAAGGCTTTCTCGAGTCACTCGGGCGCGAGCTGCGCGCGCTGGGCTTCGACTATCTGAAGCTCGACTTCCTGTTCGCCGGCGCGCTCGCGGGCAAGCGCCACGACCCGGCGACACCCGCGCTCGTCGCCTACCGGCGCGGGATCGCCGCCCTGCGCCGCGGCGCGGGGCCCGGCGTGTTCCTGCTGGGCTGTGGCGCGCCGCTCGGGCCGTCGGTGGGTCTGTTCGAGGCGATGCGGATCGGTCCCGACGTGGCGGCGCGCTGGCGCAATCCCGGCATCGACCGGCTGCTCGGGCTGCCTTCGGCCCCGTCGGTGCACAACTCGCTCGCCAACGTGCTCGTGCGCGCGCCGCTGCACCAGCGGCTGTGGCTGAACGATCCGGACTGCGTGCTCCTGCGCGAGGCGCCCTCCGACCTGTCCGACACCGAAGTGCGTAGCCTGGCCGCGGCGGTCGCCCTGTCCGGCGGGCTGGTGGTGGTGTCGGACGACGTCGCCGAGCTGTCGCAAGAGCGCTTGCGCTGGCTCGAGCGCATGCTGCCGAGCCTCTCGCGCGCGCCCGAGGCCGGCAAGATCGCGCGCGACGGGCTGCCGCGCGAGCTGTGCACGCGCTTCGACGACGGCAGTGTCTTATATCTGCGACTCAACCTGTCCGACGAGCCCGAGAGACTCGACCTCGATCTGCGCACGCTCGTGCAGCACGACGCGGTGCACGTCTGGGACGTGTTCGGCGAGCGCGAGCTCGCGCGCACGAGCGGCGAGCTGTCACTGGGCATGCTCGCGCCGCACGCCACCCGGCTGCTCCGGCTGGTGCCCGACGACGGTGCGCGCGTGGTCGGCTCGACGCTCCACTTCGGCGCGGGCGCGCTCGAGACCGAGAGCGTGATTCCCGGCGCGCCGGGCGAGGCCCGCGTGCGGCTCCGGCTCCCGGGCCGGCGCGAGGGCGAGATCCAGCTCGCGCTGCCCGGAGCCCCCGCGCTCGTGCCGGCGCACGTTTCCTTCGAGGGCGCGCTCGAGTTCCAGGTGGGGGTTGTGAAGCCGCGCGAGATTGCCGATCGATAGTGGCCGTGTCGGAGCCGATTCACACCGCCCCGGTCATGGGGAGCTGTCGCCGCTGTGGCTGTCCGCTCGGCTATGCCGCCGCGCGACAGGACGACGAGTGGTTCTGCTGCGGCGCCTGCGCGGGCAGCGACCGCTGTCAGTGCGGCTGCAAGCCCGAGTACGCGCTCGAGCTGACCGGTGACGTCTACGTGCCCACCCGGCGCATGTTCGCGGCCCGCCACCCCGACGGCCTGAAGCTGCCCGAGGAGTCGGTCGACCACGCGCGCGCCTTCCCGTTCGCCGACAAGCCCAGGGGTCGGTAGCTCAGAAACCCGTTCCGCCTCGCCTGATACACTGCGCACTCACGTCGAAAGGAGCGCGCGATGCGACTGGCGGGCAAGGTGGCGGTGATCACGGGCGGTGCGAGCGGCATGGGCCGGGCGACGGCGCTGCGCTTCCTGGACGAGGGCGCGAAGGTCGTGGTCGCCGACCTGAACGACGCGAGCGGCAAGGAGTTTCTCGAAACCGCGGCGCAGGCCGGCCATTCGAAGGACGTGCGCTTCGTCCGCACCGACGTGTCAGAGGAAGCCGACGTCGTGAACATGATCGAGCTCGCGGGGCGCGACTTCGGCAAGGTCGACATCGTGTTCAACAACGCGGGCATCGGTGGCGCTTTCGGCCCGCTCACGAACCTGGAGGTCGAAGACTGGGACTTCACCTTCGCGGTGCTGGTGCGTGGCGTGTTCCTGGGCATCAAGCACGGCGCGCGCGCGATGAAGCGCCAGGGCACCGGTGGCTCGATCATCAACACCGCCTCGGTCGCCGGTCTCTCGGGCGGCTCGGGCCCGCTGTGTTACTCGGCCGCCAAGGCCGCGGTCGTCAACCTGACCCGCGCGGCCGCGGCGGAGCTGGCCGCCGACCGGATCCGCGTGAACTCGATCTGCCCGGGCGGGATCGTGACCCCGCTCGTCCACCGCGGAAACCCCGAGCCGGTGCGCGCGCGGCTCCAGAGCCTGCAGCCCTGGCCCGAGGCCGGCGAGGGCGAGCACATCGCCGGCGCGGCGCTGTTCCTGGCCAGCGATGACTCGCGCTTCGTGACCGGCGAGCCGCTGGTCGTCGACGGCGGACTCACTGCGGCGGGCCCCAACCTGCTCGCCAAGATGCGCAGCGAAGGCAACGCCTCGCCGTTTCTCGGCCTGAGCGGCGTGGACAAGGGGACGACCGGTCAGCCGCCGGTGATTCGCCCCAGCGAGAAATAGCCGGACTCACCGTACAGCGGATTCATTTGACAAGGCGAGACGCCTTGGGTGAGATAGCCGCGGGCGCGAAGGGGATAGGAAGGGAGCAACCATGGCGATCTTTTCACTGGACGGCTTTCTGATTCTGCTCCGCTGGATCCATTTCATGGCCGGGATCACCTGGATCGGAATGCTCTACTACCTGAACTTCGCGCAGACACCGTTCCTGGCCACGGAGCTCGGCGGCACGGCGCGCAGCCCGATGCTGCGCGGCCTGGTGCCCAGCGTGCTGTGGTGGTTCCGCTGGGGGGCGATGATCACGTTCCTCACCGGCTGGACGATCGTGATCACGAAGATGGTCGTGGGCGGCTCGAGCTCGGTCTACTACGCCACGATCCTCACGGGCGGTTTCCTGGGCACTTTCATGTGGTTCAACGTCTGGTTCGTGATCATGCCGCGGCAGTACAAGATCATGGCCAACGCCGAGAACGTGGCGGCGGGAAAGCCCGCCGATCCGGCGGCCGCCGCGGTCGCGCCGGTCGCGGGCCGCGCCTCGCGCACCAACACGCTGTTCTCGATCCCGATGCTGTTCTTCATGGGCGCCGCGAGTCACTTCCCGCAGCTCGCGAGCCGCATGGAGCCGATGGTCGTCCCGTATCTCGTCGGGGTGCTGGTGATCGCGGCGATCTGCGAGGCGAACATCTTCACGGGCACGGTGCCCAAGCCGCTCTCGACCGTTTCGGGCACGATTCACTCGGGCCTGGGCCTGACGCTCGTGCTGTACGTGCTGGCTGCGGCGCTGCTCTAGCGCGGCACCGGCGGCAGCGACCCGAGATAGGCGGCCAGGCCCTCGACCTCGGCCGCGAGGAAGGGCTGCGCCGGCATCAGGTGAGTGTCTCGCTGCGGCGTGTAGCCGGGCGGATACTCCGCTCGCAGCACGCGCGCGCGCACCAGCTCGGGCGGGCTGCCCGCGAGCGCGGGCCCGACGCTGCCGACCTTGCTCGGGTCGGGGTTGTGACAGGCGGTGCAGTTGGCCGCGTAGGCGCGCCGGCCCGCCTCGACGGGATCGCCGCCCGAGGGCTTGCAGGCACAGACCAGGATCACGGACACGCCGACGCGCAGCAGCCACCCGATTCGCACGGGTCGGGAGCGTAGCGTATCCTGCCCGCCCCATGAACGAGCTCGAAGAGGGAACGCGGGCGCAGCTCGACTGGAAGAAGCTGCGCAAGATCGGCGAGACGGGGCAGGAAGTCCTGCCGGTGGTGCTGCAGCACGCCGACACCGGCGAGGTGCTGTTCATCGGCTACGCCAACCAGCGCGCGCTGGCCGAGACGCTGCGCGTGCGTCAGGCCGTGCTGTGGTCGACCTCGCGCAACGAGCTCTGGCACAAGGGCGCGACCTCGGGCGACTGGCTCGACCTGGTCGACGTGCGCGTCAACTGCGAGCAGAACTCGCTGCTCTACCGCGTGCGCCCGCACGGCGGGGTGTGTCACACCAAGGACGCGTCGGGCAAGACGCGCGCGCGGTGTTACTACCGGAAGCTCGAAGACCTGGAGTCTCTGAAGCCCGTCTGACTCACTCGCTCAGCCAGTGGATGAGTGAGCGGCGCAGATCGCTGGGCGCGAGGATCGCCTCGATCGAGCCCACCTCGAGCGCGCGCTCCACGCTGTGGATGGCGTCGAACTCGGCTGCGATCTCGGCCTGCTTCTCGAGCATGACGTCGCCCTGGATGGCGTCGAGCCGCGCGCGGCGCGCGAGTCGCACGGCGGGATCGATCGCGGCCTCCATCGCGGCGCGCGCCTGGGCCACGCGCGGGTCGGCCTGCGCGCGCTTGCGCACGTCGCGCGAGAAGATCACCGCCGCCGCGGCGGGGCCGCCGATCACCGAGGCATAGCTGCCTTCGAGCGCGGTGGCGCGCATGCGCGGGTTCAGCTCGTGTGAGAACACCACGTAGGCGCCGCCGTGATAGCGCGTGAGCACGGTGAACACGATCGGGCCCTGGAAGCGCACGATCGCGCGCGCGATCTCGGCGCCGTATTCGAGGATGCCGCGGCGCATCGACTCGGGTGAGCCGTCGAAGCCGGAGAGATTGGCGAGGATCACCGCCGGCCGGTTGCCGCTCGCCGCGTTCAGCGCGCGCGCCACCTTCTTCGACGAGTACGGGAAGAGCGTGTTCGCGGTCCAGGCGTCGGGGCCGTCGTTGGGCACGTAGCCGATGCGCGCGATCTGGCGGCTCTCGATCCCGACGAGCGTCACCGGCACGCCGCCCAGGTGTGAGTCCCAGACGATCGCGGTCTCGGCGCCGGCCCAGTCACGCCAGCGCTCGAGCCAGCCGGCGTCGGCGTCGACCAGCGCGCGCATCAGCGGCCGCATCGCGAACGGGCGCTTGCGGCCCGGGTTGGCCTCGCTCGAGAACACCTCGCCCAGCGTCTTCCAGCCCTCCTCGCCCTCGTACGGCTCGCGCATCGCGTCGCGCTCGGGTGAGTCCGTGGTGGCGAAGCGGCGCGGCGTGCGCTCGCCGCGCGCCACGTAGCTGCAGCCGTAGTGCTCGAGCAGGATCGTGTAGGCGTCGCCGAGATCGCGCGCCTGGAAGTGAGCCTCGCCGCTCGGCCCCATGATGCGCTCGTAGCCGCCGATCCCGATCTCGTCCTCCGCCGCGACCGCGCCCGAGAACTCGAGCACCGCGCGGCCGGTCAGCACCATGTACGAGTTCGGCAGCATGATCAGCACGCCGCGCGTGCCGAGCTCCATCGCCGCCAGCGCGTCGAAGTAGCTCTGCGCGCCGACGTTCGGACCCCCGACGATCACGTTCACCTCGCCGCCCGCGTCGGTGAAGGTGACCAGCCGGCGCACGACGCGCGCCGTGGCATCGAGGTTCTCGGTGCCGCTGTTCATCGAGATCAGCGCGCCGCCCGAGACGGCGATCCATTCGACCGGCAGCTGCTCGCGCTCGGCCAGGTCGATCGCGGCCACGATCCGGTCGCACTCACCCGAGGCCAGCGCGCCCATCTCGCGCGTCGAGTCACCCAGGATCAGCACGCGCCGCATGCCCTCGGGGTGCTTGGCGGTGGGCGTCGAGATCACGCCGAACACGACGCCCGCGCGGTTCTGACCCGGCTCGCGATTCACCGCCACGGCGTGGTGATCGACCAGCTCGTACTCCTGGAACCGACCGGGCCCGGTGGGCAGGAAGATGCCGCGCGCGCCGCGCTCGGGCGGGGCGGTGAACAGGCGCACGATCTCGTAGGGATAGGTGAGTCCGCGCGCGCGCGCCGAGGCCACGCGCTGCGAGTACGGCGTGGCCGGATCGAGCGGCCGATCGTGCGGCACGCGCAGGTTCCACTCGACGCGACTGCCGGTCGGGTTGCCCGCGAGCAGCTCGATCTTGCGCGGCGCGTCCGGGGCGTCCCGCTCGAAGCTGGCCAGCCGCACGATGACTTTCTCGAGCCCCAGATGACCCGTCTCGGGCGCCAGCCGGCGCAGCGCCTCGGTCATGAGCTGGTTCGAGAGCGCGATCGGCGGCCGCACGTAGAGATACAGCCGGTTCCACTGCAGGCGGTGGTCGGGATCGCGCAAGCCCTGCACGCGGCGCATCGCTTCGATCGCCTCGTGGAAGCGCTCCTCGAAGCGCGCCAGGTCGGGCGCGTACGGCACGCCGGGACCCACGTCGCCCACCGCCGCGAAGCAAATGATGCGCTCGTCGCGGTTGTCGTCGCGAGACACTCCGTAGAACGCGTGGATGCCCTCGAAGCCGCCCACGTCGAGCGGCTCCAGCTCGAACTTGCAGAGCCGCCACAGCTCGATCCGGCGCACCTCGTCGGGCGAGAGACCCACGTCCAGCGCCATCTGCTCGATCAGCGCCGGATCGGGCGGCTCGACCAGCGTGTCTCGGATGTCCCAGCGCGGCACCGGCTCGACAGCGACCTCGGACTCGGCCCGCCGCGGCCGCTCGAACAGCATGAAGCGCGCCTGCGCCGCGAGGTCCGCGACGCTCGGCCGCACCGTGCCGCGCAGGAGTGACAGCGCGTCCAGCGCGGCCGCGAGCTCGGGCTTGCGCGCGAAGGTCTCGCCGCGCTCGGCCAGTCCGATCAACAGGTGCAGGAGCGCCACGATCACGCGCGTGCGGCGGTTCCCGGTGGTGCGCGTCGCGTACAGCCGCAGCACCGCGCGCTCGAGCGTATCGGAGTGCGCGAGCGAGCGGATGTTGTAGTGAGTCAGCGCCTTCTTGAGCAGCTCGAGGAAGCTCGGATCGATGCCCGCGCCCTCGACGCCGATGCGCCGCAGGTACATCGCCATGCGCGCGTCGTTCGACGGCCCGAGCTCGTCCTCTTCCAGGCGCGTGGGCGCGCGCGAGAAGAGTGTCTCGACGTCGGCGTAGACCTCGACCGAGCTGGCCAGCGCCGCGAGGTCGGAGCGCAGCGCGTCGGAGATCTTCGCGACCGGCGCCTCGAGCACTTCGACCAGGAGATCGGCGCGCTCGGCGTTGGCGTCGTAGCCCATCAGGATGCGGCGCGTCTCGGTGCGCAGCGCGTTCACCGCCGCCGCGCGCAGCGACGCCGGCTCACTGCTCGCGCGTTCGAAATCGGCGCCGCTCTCGTCGCCGCGGAAGATCTCGAGCGGATCGGGCTCGAGCGGGAGCTCGAGCGCGCCGAGCGCCGTGCCCACCTGCGACGCGCCCGCCTCGGGCTCGATCACCAGGATCACGTCACCCGCCGACACGCGCTCGCCGGGCCGCACCAGGATCTCGCGCACCACGCCCGCGAGCGGCGCGTAGAAGGCGGTCTCGGTCTTCATCGCCTCGAACAGGCCGAGCCGCGCGCCGGCCTCGACGCGCTGGCCGGGAGTCACCGCCACGTCGATCAAGAGCGCCGGCGACGGCGCGCGCACCTTGCCGCCCAGGTCGCAGAGCACGCGGTGCAGCCGGCCGTCGAGCTCGACCTGCATCTCGACGCCGGAGCTCGACATCAACACCTGCGAACGGCGCTCGCCCAAGACGAGCATGCCCGAGTAGGGGCCCTGCTCGAGCAGAGTCACTTGCAGCACGCGCTCGCCCAGGTTCACGCGGTAGCTCCAGCCGCCGACCGCGAACAGCTGCACGCGATAGGGCCGGCCGGCGTAGACCAGGTCGATCTCGGCGCCGTCGGAGGGCGGGATGTCGCGCGGCCGGCCGCGGCTCGCGGCGCGGAAGAAGTTGACGCGGGTCTTGGCGCGCTCCTCCTGGTAGCTCTGGATCGCGGCGATGATCAGCGCCTCGACCGCGGGCTCGGGAGCCGAGGCCAGGTCGCTCTGGTCGAGCCAGGTGGTGGTGATGCCGCCGCGCCGGAAGTCCGGGTGCTCGAGCACGTCGAGCAGGAAGCCCTTGTTGGTCATGCCGCCGAGCACGACCAGACGCGCATCCGAGACCGCGCGCACCAGCCGCGCGCGCGCCTCTTCTCGCGTGGCGCCCCGCGCCAGGATCTTGGCCACCATCGAATCGAACTCGGACGGGATCGTGCCGCCCGAGGCGATGCCGGCGTCGACGCGGATGCCCGGACCCGCGGGCAGGTCGAGCAGCGCGATCCAGCCCGGGCTGGGCGCGAAGCCGTTGGCCGGATCCTCGGCGCACAGCCGCACCTCGATCGCGCAGCCGCGCTCCTCGGGTGACTCCTTGGGCAGCGCCTCGCCGCGCGCGATCCGGATCTGCGCCTTCACCAGGTCGAAGTCGGTGAGCAGCTCCGTGACTCCGTGCTCGACCTGCAGGCGCGGATTCACCTCCAGGAAATAGAAGCGCTCCTGCGGGTCGTTCGCGACCACGAGATACTCGCAGGTCGCCACGCCCACGTACCTCGCCTGCTGCAACAGCCGGATCGAGGCCTCGCGGATGCGGCGCACGATCGCATCGGAGAGACCGGGCGGCGGCGCCTCCTCGACCACCTTCTGGTGCTTGCGCTGCACCGAGCAGTCGCGCAGCCCCAGGGCCAACACCGTTCCGTGTTGGTCGGCCGCCATCTGCACCTCGACGTGGCGCGCGCCGAACACCGCCGCCTCGGCGAACAGCGTGCCGTCGCCGAAGGCGTTCGCGGCCTCGCTGGTCGCGCTGTCGAACGCGGCCAGGAGCTCGTCCGGGCTGCGCACCAGCCGGATGCCGCGGCCGCCGCCGCCGGCGGTGGCCTTCAGCATCAGCGGGAAGCCGATCGCCGCGCACGTGCGCTCGGCGTCCTCGCGCGCGAGCGGACCGCCGCTCCAGGGCGTGACCGGCACGCGCGCGGCCTCGGCCATGAGCTTCGAAGCGATCTTGTCGCCCAGCCGGCGCATCGTGGCCGCGCTCGGGCCCAGGAAAGCGATCTCGCTGGCCTCGAGCTTCTCGACGAAGCTCGGGTCCTCGGCCAGGAAGCCCCAGCCGGGCCAGACCGCGTCGGCGCGCATCGCGCGCAGGGCGGCCAGCACGCGCTCGTGATCGAGATAGGCCGGGCGCATCGCGCCGCTCGCCGAGGCGCGCAGCGCCGGGCCCAGCGAGAGTGATTCGTCGGCCTCGCGCACGAACGGCGCCGTGGCGTCGGGCTCGGTGTAGAGCGCGATCCCGACCAGGTCGCTCTGCTCTTCGCTGCGCAGCTCGCGCAGCGCCCGCAGCGCGCGTGAGGCGGCTTCGCCGCGGTTCAGGATTGCTATGCGGTGGATCGCGTTACCCAACGCCCTTCCCGTCTACGGCGATGCTAGCAGAGGCGGTGAAGCTAGCTCTTGGACGGAAGGGCGCCGGGAAAGACCCGCGCGAAGGACAGGAAGCACAGGAAGAAGAGGCCGACGAAGCCAGTCGCGATTCCGACCTCGATCCACGAGAACGGCGTGATCGCCGCGCCCGCGAGCACGGCCTTGGGCGGCACCAGCGACGGGGTCACCAGGATGTAGCGCTCGAGGTAGAAGCCGAGCACGGAGCCGAGCGCGACCGGACCGAGGATCGCCGGCGTCTTCTTCGGCTTCTGGCCCAAGAGCACCCAGAAGGGCACCACCCAGATCAACAGCCACGCCGACAGCGACACCTTCACGTAGGGCTCGGCGATGCGCGTCCAGAAGCCGGCCATGTACCAGGTGTCCTGCACGAACTGAGTCCCGAGGCGATTCACCACGAAGGTGGTCTCTTCCGGGACGTTCGCGTACCAGATCACGAAGTACTGCGACCAGAAGAGATACATCCAGAAGATCGAGAAGGCGAAGATCATCTTGCCCATGTCGTGCATGCGGGGCGTCGTGACCTCGCCCGAGAGCTCGTTCGAGTTCCGCATCACCAGGCAGACGATCGCCAGCATCGAGCAGGCCGACAGGAAGCCGCCCCAGGCGTAGAACGCGGGGAACATGGTGCTCACCCACTCGGGCGCGAGCGACATGACCAGGTCGATCGCGATCAGCGAGTAACAGATCGCGTACGACAGCACGAGCACGGCCGCGAGCTTGCGCAGCCGGCGCGCCGAGATGTCCCGCTCGCGGTCCTCGCCGCGCCAGCCGGCGGTCCAGCGCTGGTAGAGCGCGCCGCGCAGCCCGGTCGCGCTCTCGCGCGCGCGAGCCAGCATCGGGCGCACGGTGAGATACAGGTAGAACAGCGAGATGAACGTGATCCAGCCCAGCGCGATCGTGTCGCGCGTGAAGGCGAACGCGGGCTCGAACCAGAACTCCTTGCCCGGAACCGGGTGGTCGACCCAGGCGTACAGGTTGTGCCGGCCGAGATAGATCACCAGATAGAGCGCCAGCGACACCGGTACGTACGCGCCCATCGAGTCGGCGATGCGGTGGATCGGGCCCTGCCAGCGGGCGTTCGTGAGTCGCATGGCCGACGACAGCACCAGCGCCCCGTTCGAGAGCACCGCCCACATCAGCCAGTTGTGCAGGAACACGCGCCAGGCGCGCTTCGAGAGCTCGGCGTCCGAGCTCGACACGCCGACGAGCAGGGTGATCACGCCGATCGCGAGCAGCGCCGCGAAGATCGCGGCGGGCAGCGTCGGCAGCGAGCGCGGCGTGGCGACGTCGGCACTCAGCGAAGCCATGTTCCGTTTCAGCGCAGGCTCTGCCACGTCAGGAGACCCCTTTGAAGAGCGTCCGCAGGTAGTTGATGATGTGCCAGCGATCTTCGGCGGGGATCTGCGGATAGCCGGGCATGAGCGGCTTCCCGTAGCGGATCTTCGTGAAGATCATGCCGTCGGTGTAGCTCGGGGTCGCGGCCAGCGGGAACGGCGGCGCCCCGTTCGCGCCGAGCTTCACGGTGACCGGGTGGTCGGGCGTCTGCGCCGCCATGCCGTCCTCGCCGTGACACACCGCGCAGTAAGTCTCGAACTCGTGCTTGCCGCGCTTGACCGACTCTTCGCTGGTCGGGATCGGGTTCTTGAGGTCCCGCACCTCGGGCGCGTACATCGGCGTGGCGAACATCGGGTTGTCGGAAGTGATCCGCTCCGGGATGCCGCCGGCGGGGATCGTGCCCTCCGGCGGATCGAACGGCTTCTTGGCGAGCGTCTGCACCGCCGGGCCGTTCTTCATCTGATCGAACCAGTGGCGATCGACCTGCTCCCAGCAGCCCGAGCCCGCGAACACGCCGAACAGTGCCGCCGCGACGAGGCGCCTAGCCTTCGACAACGCGCACCTCCTGCGAGCCCGCGCGCCGCAGCACCTCCTGCGCGCGCCCCACCTGGTCACCGTGACACGCCACCAGGCAGCCGAACGAGTCACCCGAGAAGCCGGGCTGGTAGGCCTCGTGACCCTTGCGAGTCAGGAAGAGGCCGAAGAACAAAAGACCCAGCACCGTCAGCGTCACGCCGAGCAGGATGTTCAGCTCGAAGCCGATGATCGTGTCCGACACGATCGACGCGAACGGCTTGCCGCCGATCACGAGCGGCCAGTCGTACGCCACCCAGATCTGCATGAAGTAGGCGAACGACACGCCGGTGAGACAGCCGATCAGCGTGAGCAGCCGGATGATCGAAGGCGGGCGGTCGAGCGCAGCCTCGATCTCGTGATTCGCGACCGGTGAGTAGACCTCGAGGTCCTTGAAGCCAGCCCCCTTCAAGTCGAGGATCGCCGACGCCAGCTCGTGGGGGCTCTTCAGCACGCCGAGCACCTGGGCCATCAGTGGTGACCTCCGTGCGGCGCCTGCGCCTCGTACCAGAGCTCCTTCACCTCCTGGATCGCGATCACCGGCGCCAGCCGCAGGAAGATCGTGAACATGGTCAGGAACAGACCGAAGCTCGCGACCAGGATCGTGAGCTCGGTCAGACTCGGCACGTAGTAGCCCCAGGCGGCCGGGTCATACTCGTGCGAGAGGCCGGTCATGATGATCACGTAGCGCTCGAACCACATGCCGATGTTGATGAAGATCGAAGTGACCCACATCCATGCCACGTTCGTGCGGCACCACTTGATCCAGAGCGGCAGCGGCGAGATGACGTTGCACGAGATCATGATCCACGTGCTGGTCCAGTGATAGCCGAAGCCGCGCCACCAGAAGCTCATCTGCTCGTACGGGTTCGCGGAGTACCAGGCCATGAAGTACTCCATGCCGTACGCGTACCCGACCACCGACGACGTGAGCAGGATCAGCTTGCCCATGTTGTCGAAGTGCTCTCTGCGCAGGTAGCCCTCCAGGTGGAAGGCGCGGCGCACCGGCACGAGCACGGTGATGACCATGGCGATGCCGGAGAAGATCGCGCCGGCCACGAAATAGGGCGCGAAGATCGTGGTGTGCCAGCCGGGCACCATCGACGTGGCGAAGTCCCAGGACACGACGCTGTGCACCGACAGCACGAGCGGCGTGCACAGACCCGACAGATGCAGCACGGTGCGCGTCCAGTGCCGCCACTGCTCGGACGAGCCGCGCCAGCCGAGTGACAGCGCGCGGTACAGGTAGCGGCGCCAGTCGCGCACGCGGTCGCGCGCCGCGGCCAGGTCCGGGATGAGCCCGACGTAGAAGAACAGGATCGAGCTGATCATGTAGGTGTTGATCGCGAACAGGTCCCAGACCAGCGGTGACTTGAAGTTCGGCCAGACACCGCGCTGGTTCGGGTACGGAACCATGAAATAGAACTTGTAGACGCGGCCGATGTGGATCAGCGGGAACATCGCCGCGATCAGCACCGCGAACACGGTCATCGCTTCCGCGCCGCGGTTCACCGCGTTGCGCCAGCGCGCGCGGAACAAGAACAGGATCGCCGAGATCAGCGTGCCGGCGTGCGCGATGCCGACCCAGAACACGAAGGTCGTGATGTACACGCCCCACATGACCGGGTGGGTGAGCCCGGTGACTCCCAGGCCCCAGTAGGTCTGGTACAGGAACGCGACCAGGCCGATGCCGACCAGGGTCGCCAGGAACAGCACCATCAGCACGTACATCGGCGTCGGCGGCTCGAGCACGCGCAGGATGTCGTCGTTGATCTGGTCTGGGTGGGTCGGGACCGGCTCCGTGATTGCCGCCATGTTCAGGTCTCTTCCGTGCGCCGGATGTTCATCAGGTAGGAGATGGCCGGGCGCGTGTACAGGTGCTCGAGCACGCGGTACGCGCGCGGAACGTTGCGGGCCTGCGTGACCGCGGACTCCTTGTCGCGCAGGTTGCCGAAGCTGATGGCGTGCGACGGGCACACCTGCTGGCAGGCGGTCACGATCTCGCCCTCGCGCACCGTGCGCTGCTCCTTGCGCGCGACGTCCTTGGCGCCGTTGATGCGCTGCACGCAGAAGGTGCACTTCTCCATCACGCCCTTGGCGCGCACCATGACGTCGGGATTCAGCGCCCAGTTCTCGGGCTCGGGCACGTACCAGTCGTACGACCAGTGGTTGAAGCGGCGCGCCTTGTACGGGCAGTTGTTGGAGCAGAACCGCGTGCCGATGCAGCGGTTCTCGACCATCACGTTCAGGCCTTCCTTGCTGTGGTAGGTGGCCAGCGCCGGACACACCGACTCACAGGGCGCGGCGCCGCAGTGCTGGCACAGCATCGGCGTGTGGCGCACGTCGACCTCGCGGTCGTCGGCGATCTCGACGTAGCGCTCGATCCGCAGCCAGTGCATCTCGCGGCCGATCCGGATGTTCTCGGGCCCGACGACCGGGATGTTGTTCTCGGTGATGCAGGCGGCCATGCAGGCGTTGCAGCCGGTGCAGGCGTCCTGGTCGATGTTCATGCCCCAGCGGTACGGGCTGTCCGGATGCGCGTCGGCCGCGGGGTCGTAGCTGCGGATCAACAGGTGGTCGGCGTTGCCTTGCAGCGGCAGGGGGCGCACGCGCCGCGGGTTCGAGGACGCGCCGAGCGCGTGCCCGCCCTCGCCCTCCTCACCGCGTGACTCGTGCCCGCCGCCCTTCTCGGCTCCCGCCAGCTCGGCCAGCGTGACCGCGCGCGAGAAGCCGCGGCCCTCCTGGTCGAAAGTGAGCTGGGTGCGGACCACCGGCGCGCGGCCCTTGGTGTTCGTGACCGAGACGTGAGTCGAGAGCCACGCCAGCGCGCCGCTCTGCGGATCGAGCTTGGCGGGGATCAGCGAGTAGGCGTTCACGCCGATCACCTGGCGCTGCCAGTAGGAGTGCGGATCCTGCGGCGCGTTCGGATCGCGCGGGATCGCGCCGCGGCCGATCTGCACGGCGATGACTCCCGGCCGCACCGTCTCGTGCGGATACGCGGTGACCTGCACCTCGCCGGCCTCGGTCTTGATCTTCAGCACGTCGCCGAGCTCGACGTCGAGCGCGCTCGCCGTCTCGGGACTGAGCTCCGCATAGCTGCCCCACATGGTCTTGGTGACCGGATCGGGCACCTCGTGCAGGGCCTGCACGCGAGTGAGTCGCCCGTCGTACAGGTGGTGCGACGGATAGACCACCAGCACCGGATCGGCGGCCGTGCCGACCAGCGGCGCGACGTCGAAGTCGAGTGAGCCGACGCCGCTGGCCAGCGTCGCGCCGGCCGCGGCGACTTCCTTCCACTCACCGCCCTTGGCCAGCGCGGCGTCGAACGCCACGCGCCCACCCCAGGCGGCGACCAGGAGCTCCCGGAAGCTGCCCGCGGGCACGCTTCCGCCCATGGCCCGGCCCGCGTCGAGCAGCACGTCGACGGTCGCGCGCGTGTCGAACAGCGGGCGGACCGTGGGCTGCTGCAGCGTCTTGATGCCGCGCACCGGCTCGGCGTCGCCCCAGCTCTCGAAGGCGGTGTGATCGGGCAGGATCAGATCGGCGAGCTCGGAGGTCTCGTCGGGCGCCGACGCGAAGCTGACCGTGAACACGTTGCCCGAGCGCAGCGCATCGGCGATGCCGACCTGCGGCGCGCTGTACGCCGGGTTCTGCCCGTGCACCAAGAGCACGCCGACCTCGCCGCCGCGCATCTTGCCGACCAGCTCTGACAGGTCTGCGAAGCGCGCCAGCTTGCCCAGGTTGTGGTCGGGCCCGAACACGACGGTCTTGCCGACCGCGCCGGAGACCACGTTCAGGATCTGCACCGCGGCCGCGAAGCGCGCCGCGTTCGTGCCCTGCACCTCGATGCCCGGCGGCAGCGCCAGCGGCGCGCTCGCCCCGGCGATCTTCGCGGCGACACTTTCCAGTGTCGCCTGCGGGATGCCGGTCTTGTCGGCGACCGAGGCCGCGGAGTACTTCCCGAGCAGCGCGCGCAGCGCCTCGGGCGCGTTGCCCTTCTTCTTGGCCACCTCGCTCGCCAGCGCAATCGCCACCAGTGACTCGCTGCCGGGGTTCGGCGCCAGCCACTGATCGGTGTTCGCGCCCGAGAACGAGAGCCGCGGGCCGACGAAGATCGCGAAGCCCCTGCCTTCCTTGCGGGCCTCGCTGAACGCCATCTGGTTCGAGAGCGGCGACAGCCAGGTCTCCATGAAGTCGGTGCCGAAGGCGATCAGCACGTCGGCTGCGCCGATCTTGAACTGCGGCACCGTGTCGCTGCCGAACACGAGCTGGTTGCCGCTGCGCAGCGCCTCGTAGGCGAATGGTTCGAAGCGCAGCCGGTGCGGCGAGCCGATGCCGGCCAGCGCCTGGTCGATCACCGCGTCCTGCGTGCCGGTCTCAGCTCCGCCCAGGAACACGGCCTTGCCGGGCGCCTTCTTCAGCGCGTCGACGAGCAGCCCGAGGCCTTCTTCCCAGCTGATCTTCGAGAGCGTCTTCGCGCCGCTGGCGTCGGTCACGCGCTTCATCGGGCCGGGGAAGCGCGCGACGTCGTAGGTGCGCATGTGCCCGAACTCGCCGCGCACGCACAGCTTGCCCTGCGACAGCGGGTGGTCGGGATTGCCGTCGATCTTGATCGGCCGGCCCTCGCGCGTCTTCACGCGGATGCCGCAGCCGCCCGCGCACTCGCGGCAGGTCGAGTTGTAGTAAGTCGCGATGCCCGGCGTGGACTCGTCCGGCGCCTGCACGTACGGGAAGATGTTGTGGACCGGCTCGCTGCACGCGGCGACGGTCGCCGCCGCGCCGGTCAGGCCCGCGATCTTCAGGAAGTCTCGGCGATCGATCTCCGGCATCTTCGTCTCGGTCCCCGCGCTAGTAGTGACAGGCGACGCAGTCGTCGGTCGCACCGCGCTGCAGGTGACACTCCATGCACCAGCCCATCTCGAGCTTGGCCGCGGGCAGGAAGAAGCTGCGCTTGGTGAAGCGCGTCTGCGGCACGAGATACACGCGCTTCAGGTCCTGCACCTGGCCGTGGCACTCCTGGCACTGGATCCCCGCCTGCACGTGGCGCATGTGCTTGAACTGCACGTAGTCCGGCAGGTGGTGGATGCGGACCCACGGGATCGATTCCTTCTTGTCGAAGTACTCGTGGATCTTCGCGATCTCGGCCTCGGATCCGGGCGTGCGGCCCTGCTTCACGTACTGGTGACAGCCCATGCACACCGAGACCGCGGGAACGGTGGCGTTCCAGCCGCGCTCGGCCGGGCCGTGGCAGTACAGGCAGGGGATGCCGAGGTTCCCGTCAGTCACGCCGCCGGCGTGGATCTGGTGGTTGAAGGCGATCGGCTGCTCGGGGCCGGTCAGCTCTTCCGGCGTGTACTGGTAGATGCCCGTTGCACCTGCGGCGAACACCACGGCGCAGACGGCGGCCACACTGAGCCCAACGGCGGTGCGCTTCCCCGATCCCATCGACGCGCGGGATGGTTACTCGCGACCCGATTGCGGGTCAAGGCGACGAGGGCGAAAAGCGGTCCCATGCAGCACTCTGCTGCGTCAAAGCGCCTCAGCATCCCGCCGTGCGGGGTTCGGGCCACGGGCCTGGAGCGTGGGTAGTGACCAATCGGACGGATCAGCGCGCTCGGCGGCGGCGCGGGAGCGAGGTGCCGATTCCCTGGTGGTCGAGCGCGTACGTCATCAGGTTCTTCACGTCGTAGCAGATCTGTCGGATGTCGTAGCCCATGGTCAGCTCGAGGTGACTGTTGCCGCGGACCGGACGCCACAGCAGGTAGTCACTCGAGGCCGCGCGGTAGACGTTGCGCGTGGTCTCCACCGAGGCCAGCGGATCCTCGTCGCCGAAGAAGATCGCCAGCGGCACGCGGATGCGCGGGAAGGCGGCAGCGATGTCGTGACGCAGGGCCGGGCTGGTGAGCTGGCCGCGCCGCGCCCAGCGCGCGATCTGCTCGAGAGTGACTCGCGGCTCGTCGTTGGCGCCCTCGCGCAACAGCGGCCGCAGCGCCGACAGCGCTACGTTGTGCGGCTGGTAGAGCAGCGGCCGGCTGAACGGCAGCCGGCCGGTGAGTGGCGCGTGCACGGCGCCCGCCAGGTTCTGCTCCAGCCAGCGGAAGGCCGCGCGGAACGGCAGCCGGCGGAAGCGCCACGGCCGGAACGCGTGCTTGGGCGCGCGCAGGCCGGGCAGGCGCCGCAGCGCGCGGCCGGCGACGCGCGCCGCGTTGGCGCCGGCGATCGCCGCGTCGACCGCGGGGAAGAGGAGCGGCGGCGCGCAGG
>Ga0335080_10000932_pt1 | contig 27927 bp, 23 predicted proteins | sample Lox_Sample_34_FD_206720 | JGI IMG/M metagenome (GOLD analysis project Ga0335080, IMG submission 206720) | Soil microbial communities from Loxahatchee National Wildlife Refuge, Florida, United States - Lox_Sample_3.4 | ecosystem: Environmental > Terrestrial > Soil > Wetlands | place: USA... | reverse complement strand
ATGGCGCAAAATGCCAACCAGAGCTCAGGCTTGCTATTCGCGTGTCCGAACGGCTCCCGGGCAGCAGCCGAGCTACCGGTCGTGGTGACGGTAACATTCACCGATGTCGATGGCGAGCTGTTGAAGGTGACCGAACTTGGGGAGACGGAGCAAACGGAAAATGCGGGTGCTCCACTGCAGCTCAAGGTGACCGTCTGGTTGAATCCAGCGAGCGCTGCAACCGTCACACCATAAGTTGCGGTTTGACCCGGCTTGATCGTAGCCGAAGGCGAGGACGGAGTTAAAGAAAAGTCTTGCTGACTTACGACTTGCACCACTGCAGCAGAAGTACTCGAAGAAGAACTTGCGCCTCCGTTGTAGGTAGCCGTGATGTTGTGATTTCCCAGTGGCAGGGTTGCGATCGTGGCAGTGGCGATCCCGCTACTGTTCAGCGAAAATATTCCAAGCGTGCTAGACCCGTCGACCAGCGTTACCGTTCCTTTGGGTGCGATAGAACCCGATTGCGAGACTGCGGCTGTGAAAGTCACAGATTGCCCCGCACCGGATGGGTTCGGCGTGGAACTGAGAACGGTAGTGGTTGGAGCCGTGTTCGGGAATGTGGTCGTGTTGATCGTCACGCCCACCAAGCTGTGTTCTGCTGCGCCCGTGCCGCAGGAAATATCCGAACACAAACTGGTCAGGATGAGATCAGGTCGTCCATCACCATCTACGTCTTCTGTCGCGGACGCGGGTGCAAGGCTGTAAGCGTAACCTAGCGAGCCAAAATATTGTGCAGCTTGGAAGGTACCGTCGCCATTGCCAAGAAACAATTCGACAGAGGCCGGAGCGCTGGTGGTGCTGCTGCAATTACCATTCGAAGGCGCACAAACGCTGTTTACTAGAACATCAGGATTACCATCGCCGTTGACGTCCAAAATCGTGACCCCGCCTGTTATTACTCCGATGGTCGTCAACTGCGTGCCAGTCTGGAAAGTCCCATCGCCATTCCCGAGGAAGATAGATACGCTGCCATTGGGGCCGCAATCCTGACCACGGGGTCCATCACAGTGACTGCTCACGGCAATATCGGGCTTGCCATCACCGTTCACGTCACCCACGGCAATGCCATCTGTGCCGGCGAGGTTTGTAGAAAAGTTTGTTTTTTCAGAAAAAGTGCCGTCTCCATTGCCAAGAAGAATACTCACCGATCCGGACTCATCGCCGTTGTTATTGCAAGTGCTAACCTGACACAAATTGGCGACGATCAGATCGGGCGTGCCATCGCAATTTACGTCGCCGACCGCTAGCGCTTCACTGGTGGAAACCGCACCAGCATCGTAGTTCACAGCTGTTTTGAAAGTCCCGTCGCCGTTGCCGAGCAAGACGGCGACAAGGCTATCGGCACAGGAACTGCTACTGCCACAGTGGTTGAGCACCAGCAGGTCTACCTTGCCATCTCCATTCACATCTGCGAGTACCACCGTCGAAGCTGAAAAACCACCTGTGTCGTAGGCCACGGCTGCCTGAAAGGTTCCATCACCGTTGCCGAGCAGCACGGCGACGCTTCCATCAGTCGAGCAAACTCCGGCAACCGGACCGGAAGCGCACGCGTTGGACACAACGAGATCGGGCTTGCCATCTCCATTCACATCTCCTACAGCCACCGCGGACGCCAAGAATCCCATTGAATTGTAGGAAATGGCTGTCGCAAACGTGCCGTTACCGTTGTTCAGCAGGACGGCAACTGCACCGCTGCCACAGGCGGAGTCGGCACCGCATCCGTTGACGATCGCCAAATCAGGCTTGCTGTCTCCATTCAGATCGGCCGCTACCACCGCTTCAGCCTGAAAACCTCCTGTATCGTAAGTCACCGCGTTCGCAAAACTGAGACCGCTCTGCGAACTAATTCTGGGAGATGGTCGGGAAGCATTCATGCTCAGTGGAGCCAGATAAGGTGGCTTCGACTGACCGAGCGCGATAGAAGGAATAGCCAGGCAGAAGAGGGCAACGAAATGGGACGGTTTCAAGAACCCTCCTGAACGCAATCGCCAGTAGGGGAGAGGCGGTAGGGTACTGGAACTGAAGTGAAATTATCCGGCACTCAAAATTATCGACGCTCCATGGAACTCGGTCAAGAACTTATCCTTGCCAAATCGGGGCCTTTGCCGTCTGTATGCACGTTGCGTTTGAAATCTCTATTTTCCTGAATTGCGAAAAAATAAGTACAGTGTGCGCCTGGCGATAAAAGGCGAAACCAGTAAGCCTGCCAACGCACATCGTCAAGCGGTCTTTGTTTTTGCGAGGTCCTGAACGGCCCCGTCTACAGAGTCGAACACTCTGAAGACTGAAAAGATCTTGGTCAAGTGGAGTGTGTCATTGATTTTTCCCGTCGGGGGAACTATGAGGGCAAGCTGGCCTCCCGAGTTTGCCATTTGCGTGTACGCGATAACGAGATTTCCGACACCCGTGGAGTCCATCCCAGTGCCATTTCGCAAATCTATCAGTAACTTCCTTATGCCTCTGTCGATTTGATCCTTGACGACCTCCCTGAATTTGGCACCAATATCCATGCCGAAGTATCCTGTCACGGAGACAATAAACACTCCATCCTTAGTGGAAGTTTCAAGCGTTGCCACGTTCACCTCCACTTGTGTGCTGCCGCTTGTATTCCGCAATTTCACCAACCAGCATCTTCATCATTTCAAGGTTGTTGGCTTCTCTCTTTTCAACCATGTCTGTGAGCCTGCTGTTTTGCTTTTGTATGGAGAGAACCAAGAAGAGTGCGAGTGCCGGAATGACACCGAGGTCCATCGCGAGTTTTCCGATTCCAGCTAAATCCATTGAGCCTCCTTCGTCTCGGTCGATCGATGTTGGTTCAATAGGGTATTCGAATAGGCGGCGGCTGGACAGAGAAAAGAGCCCCTTATGGAGAGCGGCGCGGCTTCTTTGGAAGCGTGCGGTGTATGAATGATCGGGATATGAGTGATCTTGGGACCCGGCGCCTGGTGTAAAGCTTTCAGACTTTCGTGCAGCAGCATTTCCGCCAGACATTATCTTCCGCTGCAGGCCGCCCCGAACACTCGCACGATCCCCAACAAACCAATTTTCAAAGTTGGGGGAAGAGGGAGCATTCTGCCGTCTGCATACACCACCCCGTTGCGGGTTTGACCCTCCGCCCCTAAGCCCTTAAACTTACAGTGTTCTCCGCCTATTTCGGTCGTGGCCGGTCGGGTGGCCATCCCGCGGGAGGGATTCCTGAGTCGTTTCCTGAATTTTGGGCTTCGGTCCAGTTTAATCGTGGCATTTCTTGGGCTGCTGGCGCTTTCTTGTTTGGCGCAAGATCAGGCCCCCACCACACCTGCTCCGGACGCTTCGGCGCCTCCTGCTTCAACTCCAACTCCTGACGCTTCAACACCCGATCCTTCGGCGCCTGCGGCCCAGTCGCCGGCTGCACAGCCGCCCGCCGCTGGCGCAAAGTCCCCTCAAGCACCCACCACTACCGTTCCGACATCCACGTCGACGCCGATTACGCTCGATACCAACGAGACGCTATTCGCCGTGCTGACCGCCATGAATTCGTGCGGGTACGACGTGAACTTGAACGGGTCGGATGCCCAAAGGCTCAATATCCGGGCAGAGGTGCAGCACAACCTGCGCTCGTCGGAGGATGCACAGGCCGCACTGCAAGGCGCATGCGACTGGTATGTGGCGCACCGCGGCCGGGATGCGCAGCACGACCTCTCTCAATTCATTTCACTTGCGCTGTACCTGCAGGGCCCTCCCCATTTCCTTCCCCGCGTAAAAGAGGATGAAATGCCTCCGGATGCCGGACCGATTGCGGGTTTCGGAGCACTGCTGGAGAGGTTTTACGACAAGGCGGATCTGCACTCGATCTGGGAACGGCATCGCGGGAACTATGCGGCGCTGGTCGAGCGGTATCACGTGCCGCTGGCCAAAATGGTGTTCGACACCGACATCTACCTGAGGTTGCAGTCCGGCGGATACCTGGGACGAACCTTCACCATTTTCTTGGACTTCATGGGCGATCCGAATGAAGCGAACGCCCGCAATTACGGCAGCGACTACTACGTTGTAGTCTTCCCTTCTCCGGACCCCGGGTCGATCGATCCGCTGAAGATGCCGCAGATCCGGCACACCTATCTTCACTACCTGCTGGACCCGATGGCCGACAAACACTTCAGCCACGTCAAGCGGCTCGAACCCCTGCTGCAATCGGTGAAGCGCGCGCCGCTCGATGAGAATTTCAAGACCGACATCTCACTGCTAGTGACGGAATGCCTGGTAAGGGCAATTGAGATCCGCACGTTAGGCAATAAGCAGACCGCCGAGGCGATGCGGTTGCAAGCCGTGGATGACGCGGTACGACAGGGCTACATCCTGACCAAGTATTTCTATACGTCGATGGTCGCGTTTGAGAAGGATCCGGCGGGATTCAAGACGGCATATTCGGACATTCTCGACGCGATTGATATCAAGCAGCAGGAAAAGGCCGCGAACGAGGTGCAGTTCGCGAAGGCGACGTCTCCTGAAGTCGTGCAGTTGTCACGACTGGAAGACCGGCGGATGCTGGTAACGGCCGAAAAGCGACTGGCGGCAGGCGATCCGAAGGGCGCTCAGGAACTGGCGCAACAGGCTCTGGAGAAGAAAATCGGCGATGAGGGCAGGGCGCATTTCATCCTCGCGCAGGTGGCAGTGGCGAACAAGGACCGCGAAGGCGCTCTCGGCAATTTTCAGAAAGCGATTCAGTCGACGAAAGATCCCAAGGTCCTGGCGTGGTCCCATCTCTATCTGGGAAGGATCATGGACATGAAAGAGGACCGCGAGGGCGCACTGAACGAATATCGGGCAGCCCTGACTTCCGGATCGAACCTTCCGGAGGTAAAAGCAGCCGCGGAAAAAGGCCTGCAGCAAGCTTACGAGCCGCCGACAAAGACGCAGTGAGACTTTGCCGAATTGTCCTATCTCACGACTGTCGGTCGAGAGCCGGACTTCTCGAAACAAAATCAGGGGAAAACATCGAGTCGGCGGGGCAGCAGTTGATCGCCCTACGATAGAATGCACGGTTACGGATTTCTAGCTTTGAGTCGAGGAGAGCGCATGAAGCGAGCAGCGATTGTGATCGCAGTGCTGGGAATGTGCATGGGTAGCTTTGGACAAGACAAGCCGGCGGCGCAGAGCGCAGCTGGGGCAGGACAGACTGCCGCGGCTGCCCCGCAGGGAAAGCGTTCGCCAGCGGCGAAGACTCAGCCCGAATTTGAAGCCTACAAGACTGCGGCCGCACTGACCGATCCGGCGCAGCTCGAGAAGGCGGCGGGCGACTTTGCCACGAAGTTCCCTGACAGCGAATTGCGGATTCTTTTGTACCGAGAGGCCATGCACGGCTATCAGAACGCGAATAATGGCGACAAGATGGAGGAGATGGGCCGCAAGGCTCTCGCCATAGATCCGGACGATCCGGAGGCGCTGCTGGCGGTCGCGCAGGTGCTCGCCGAGGGAACGCGTGACACCGATATCGACAGAGACCAGAAGGTCGCGGAAGCGAAAAAGAATGCGGACCGGGCGCTCGTCACGATAGATACGGATGTGTCAACGATGAACAATACCCCGGAACGGGTCGACCAGTACAAGCGATTTCTCAAGTCGGAGGCTTATGCGATCTTGGGAACTCTGGCTTCGAATGCCAAGAACTATGCTGAGGCCGAAACGAACCTGAAGAAGTCGGTCGAAGTCTTCCCGGAACAGGTTGACTCGGTGGCTGTCTTGCGGCTGGCGGTGGCACTCGATATGCAAAACAAAATTCCGGACGCGTTGAAATATGCGAATCAGGCTGTGGACCTGACCAAGGATCATCCGGACTCTCCAGCGGGCAAGGCGGCGCGGGCAGAGCAAGACCGGCTGACGAAATTGAACGGCGGGAAATAAGGGAGTAGATCCCCAGGCGGATTTGGCGAGCCTCGACTCGCGCGAGAGCCTGACCGCTTGCGCCACAAGTAAGGTTCATTGCTCCTTATGAAGGAACGGGAAATTACGGCGCTGGAAGCGGGGCTGGGATATCACTTCCGGCGACGCGCTGTTATTGAACAGGCCGTCACGCATAGTTCCCAGGCTCGGGAGCAAGAAGCGCAGCAGGCGGGAGAAAGCAAGTACAAAGTCAGCGATAACGAGCAACTCGAATTTCTGGGCGACGCGGTGCTCGCGCTGATCACGAGCGAAGAATTATTCCAGCGGTTTCCGCAATTTCGGGAAGGTGAACTCTCGAAATTAAGGGCGCATCTGGTCAGCGAACGGCATCTGATTCAGGTAGCGCAGCAATTGGAATTGGGGCACTACCTCCGCCTGGGACGCGGCGAGGAGAAGAGTGGAGGCCGGAGCAAGACGGCGCTCCTTGTAGATGCCCTGGAAGCCATCTTGGCGGCGATCTACCTGGATGGAGGGCTGGAAGCCGCTCGAGAATTCGTATTGCGGAATGTGATTGGACCGGAACTGGAGCGCATGGACCGCGGTGGCGGCGTGCTGCCCATCACGGACTTCAAGTCGGCATTACAGGAAGCGGTTCAGAGTCTGGGCCTGCCACAACCGGCCTATGTGCTGGTGGAAGAGGCAGGGCCGGAACATCACAAAACGTTTACTGTCGAAGCGCGGTTGCATAGCAAACACAGCAAGAGCGCGGAGTACGTGGGACGCGCCCAAGGTTCAACCAAGAAAACGGCGGAACAGGATGCGGCGCGTCAGTTGTTGACGTTTCTGGCTTCGCGCCCGAAGGCAGTCGAAAGCAAAGCGGCGGGACAGGTTCCGCAGCCAGCGGAACATAAGTAGAGTTAATGGATTCATCCACACAGCCCGTCGTTTCCTCAAGCCAGCCCGTGATTGCTCCCGAGCCCGCCATCAGCACTCCTAGCGAACCGGTCGCGCTTGGCCCGGCTCCAAAACGACCGGTCGTCAGCAACTTCAGCGGAGATCTCATCAGTTCCGTCCAATCATTGATGGGGACCGTGGTAATTGCAATCTTCGTGATCACCTTCATCGTGCAGGCATTCCAGATCCCATCGGAATCGATGGAAAAAACGTTGCTGGTCGGTGATTACCTGCTGGTAAATAAACTCTGCTATGGCGGGCAGGGCGTTGGTAGTTACATCATGCCGTATCAAAGGATCAAGCGCGGAGACATCATTGTCTTTCATTACCCCGTCGATCCGAAACAGCATTTTGTGAAACGTGTCATCGGATTGCCGGGTGACCGCATACGGCTCGTGAACAAAAAAGTGTTTGTCGATGGCAGGCCGTTGGATGAGCCTTACGTGCGCTTCATCGAGCCTGCGAACAACCTGTTCCGTGATAACTTCCCGCGAACCGATATCCCGGCCTATGGGTTGGAGGGAAAGTGGTGGCTCGAGATGCGGAAGCTGGTTGAGGATGGGCAGTTGATCATCCCAGAAGGCAACTACTTTGTCATGGGGGACAACCGCGACGACAGCCAGGACAGCCGGTATTGGGGATTCGTACCGCGCGAGAACATTATCGGCCGGCCGCTCATCATTTATTGGTCTGTGCAGGATTGGGATCGGAATCCCCAGGACACGCTGAGCGGGCGTCTGCGTCATCTGGCCTACGCGGTCACGCATATCTTCCAGATCACGCGCTGGGACCGGACGCTGCGGCTGATACACTGATGTATCCCGGGGCTGAAAACCCCGTTGCTTTTCTGAGACTGGCGCGGCTTTAAGGACCGCTCGTTCACAAGCCAATATGGGTACGAAGACGACATTGCCGAAGAAAGAAAAAGAAGAAGTCGAGAAAGATGCACCAGAAGAGAAGCCGAAAGAAACTACGGTCGAGTTTCTGGCTTCCCTTGCCGCGGTACTGGTAACAGGACTTTTCATCATTACGTTCGTTGTGCAAGCGTTCGAGATCCCGTCGAGTTCGATGGAAGACACGCTGCTGATCGGCGATCACGTTTTCGTGAACCGCGTTCAGTTTGCGCCGCAGTCGAAGTGGCTCGGGCCGTTGCTTCCCTACCGCGACGTACGCTTCCAGGACATCGTAGTTTTCTTATCCCCGGCTGAACCAGGCCTGTACGTGGTAAAGCGGATCATCGGATTGCCCGGCGATCGCATTCATCTGAGAAATGGCGTGGTGTATCGCAATGGCCAGCCGCTGAATGAGCCTTATCTCGACACCGACCGGGACAGTCCGGCGGATGTGTACCGGAACAATTTCCCTGCGGTGCCGCCCACGGATGATCCAAACGTATATCCGAATTGGATGGTGGACCTGCCTTCTTACATTCACGGCGAAGATATTGTCGTGCCTCCGGATCACTATTTTGCGATGGGCGACCATCGCGGCGTGAGCCTCGACAGCCGTTATTGGGGTTTCATCCCGAAGCAGAACGTCATTGGACGTCCGATGTTCATCTACTGGTCGTTCGAGACGCCGGACAACCAGTACAGAAAGACGGCGTGGAGCGACCGGGCGGCGTTCCTGCTCAAGATCGTCTTTCACTTCTTCGACGAAACACGCTGGAAGCGGACGCTGAAAATGGTCCGGTGAGGCCCCTCGAGCCGGCGGTGAGGGCGCATTGAAGATCTTCTCCTCCAAGCGACGAATGGCGGTGCTGGCATTATTCATTGTGGCGGCATTGTTCCTCTTGCGCCCCGGCGCCTCTCGACTGAAGTCCCGCATCATTGCCTCCATCAGCGCGGCTGTCGGCCGTCCTGTCGATATTGGGGCAGTCCACATTCAATTGCTGCCGCGGCCCGGATTTGATCTCGACAATCTGGTGGTCTATGACGATCCGGAATTCGGCGCCGAGCCAATCTTGCGCGCGAATGAGGTTACGGCCAATTTGCGGTTGACCTCCCTGCTGCGCGGACGGCTGGAAATTTCGCGGCTTGACATGACGGAGCCCAGCCTCAATCTTGTGCACAGTGCGAATGGGCGATGGAACCTGGAAGCTCTCCTGGAACACACGTCGCAGATCCCCCTCGCGCCGACCAGCAAATCAAAAACGGAATCGCGGCCCGGATTTCCTTATATCGAGGTCAGTTCCGGAAGAATCAATTTCAAGAGCGGCGCCGAAAAAAGGCCTTACGCCCTCACGAACGCTGATTTCTCCCTATGGCAAGAATCCGACAATGCATGGGGAATCCGGCTTAAAGCTCAGCCCATGCGAATGGACCTGAATCTGACCGACACAGGCATCCTGCGGATCAACGGCACATGGCAACGAGCACAGACCTTTCGGGACACGCCCTTGCAGTTCAGCCTGGAATGGAGCCACGCACAGCTGGGGCAGTTCACGAAACTGTTTACGGGGGCCGACAAAGGCTGGCGGGGTACGATCCTGCTCGACGTGGAGATGGCGGGCAGCCCGGCGAATCTGAAGATCAGCAGTAACGCGTCGATCGACGATTTCCGGCGCTACGACATCACCAGTACGAAGACGATGCGGCTGGGCGCGCAATGTGACGGGCACTACAGTTCCGTCACGCACGATTTCCACGAAGTTCTCTGCAGCGCTCCCGTCGGGAACGGACTGATCACGCTGACGGGAGACATGGGACTTCCAGGGAGCCACCAATTCGCCGTGATGCTGCGCGCTCTGAATGTTCCAGCCAGCTCGGTATTGATCTTGGCCGAACGTTGCAAGAAAAACCTTCCCGATGACCTGGAAGCCGATGGAACCCTACGGGCTGACATTTCCATGCAGGAAAACCCTGCGGCGGGCGAGGCACTGCGGCTCAAGGGTGGGGGGCAGTTTTCCGATTTTCGCCTTACCTCGGCTGAGAGTAAGGCCGACATCATCCTCGACTCTGTTCCGTTCTCTGCCACCGGAGGAATCACCGATGGGTCAGAGCCGGCGCGGGCACGCGCTAGAAATGCCGGATTGCGCATGCCTGCCGGGCCCCGCATCGAGATTGGGCCTGTCGAAATCGGGTCAGCGCGTCCGAACGGCGCCTACCTTCGTGGCTGGATCAACCGCGAAGGATATAAGTTCGCTTTAAGTGGGGAAACGCAGATTGCGCAAGCAATTCGGCTTGCCCGCATCACCGGATTTCCCGTTTGGTCTTCATCACCCGAGGGTACGGCGCTGCTTGACATCGAAGCAGCCGGTGCGTGGTCCGGATTGAATGCCAGCCCCACGACAGGATTCGCCGGGCCGCAACTGACTGGCAGCGCAAAGCTGAGAAATGTAGAAATTGCCGCGCGCGACCTTGGCAGCCCCATCGAAATCGTCTCTGCGGATATGCAGGTCTCGGCTGATCAACTGAGCTTTTCGAAACTCAACGCAAGAGCCGCTGGAACGGTTTGGACGGGGTCTGTACAGATGCCTCGGGGTTGCGGCGCTTCGTGCCCCGTGAGTCTGACACTGAATGCGAATCAGATCGTGCTCAGCCAACTGGCCGAATGGGTCAATCCGAGTTCGAAGAAGCGTCCTTGGTATCGTGTGCTGGAACCGAGTTCGCAGAACGCTGCGTCACTCGCAAACACGCTCCATTTCTCGGGACAGGTAAGCGCCGATCAGCTACTGATTCGCAACGTGGCCGCGCGACATGTCTCGGCAAAGGTAAGTCTGGAAGACGGCAAGCTGCAAATCTCGAATTTGAATGCCGACTTTCTCGGAGGCAGGCATCAGGGTGACTGGACCGCGGATTTCAGTGACAAACAGGCATTGTGTACGGGATCCGGCAAAGTTTCCAGCGTGTCGCTCGACGGCTTTGCGAAGGCCATGAGTGACAGCTGGATCGCAGGCACGGCCAGCGCGAATTACGAACTGAGCGGAAAATGCTTCGGCGAATTCTGGCCGTCTGCCGAAGGTACGCTCCGAGTCGAGATGCGAAATGGGCTGTTTCCGCATGTGCGAATTGCCGACGAGGCTGGAGCGCTGCGCGTCACGCACCTGTCTGGCCAGGCAGATCTCAAAGCGGCAAAGGTTCAAATCAAGGATGCGAGGCTTGATTCGCCCGAAGGAAAATTTATTCTGAGCGGATCAGCCTCGTTCGAGCGCAAACTCGACTTCAAACTGACTCCCGCGGGCGCCGGCGGCAGCGGAACCTCCTACGCCATTACCGGCAATCTGGCCACACCGCAGGTCTCACCCCTTACGGGGCCAGTCCAGGCGAAGCTGAAGTCGCCACCTCCGGGCAAGTGAAGATCTACTGTATGTAGGCCGGACCACGCAGAACCTTCCCGGGCAGAGCACCGCTCATCTTGCTGTCGTCGACCACAGGTATCCCGTTGACCAACACGTACTGCATTCCTTCTGAAAGTTGATTGGGATCCTCGAAGGTAGCGCGATCTCGAATGGTGGCTGGATCAAACACCACAATATCGGCCCACATTCCCTGCTTGAGCACGCCGCGATCGGTAAAGCGCATCCGTTGTGCCGGAAGTGCAGAGAACTTGCGGATGGCATCTTCGAGCGTGAGGGCCTTCTCTTCGCGAACATATTTCTTCAGGATGCGCGGGAACGTTCCATACGCGCGCGGATGAGGATGTGCCTGGCCGAGCAACCCTTCCGGCGCCGTGCCCTCGGAATCGTTGTCGACAGCGACCCAAGGCTGCTGCAGAGCAAGCGTAACGTCGGGCTGCGACATCCCGAAGACCGCAACGCTGGAGTTCGGGTCAGCGATCAGGAAGTCGAAGAGCGCTTCCATCGGTTCCTTGTTCCACATCTTCGCAATTTCCGACAATCGCTTTCCCTGCATCGCCTTCAGTTCAGGATTCAGCACTTGTGTGATGAGGACAGCATCCGGGCCGGGGATTTCCTGCCATTCGTTGTCCCACGCGGTCGAGGAAGAAAGCATATCTTTTCGTATGCGGGCACGGGTCGCAGGGTCTTTGAGACGTTCGACGAGCTTGGCTGTGCCACCATCGTGGGCCCACGGGGGAATGAATGCGGAGAAATCGTTGCTCCATGCCGTATACGCGTATGTGTCGGCGCTGACATCATCCCCCGCGGCGCGGGCCGCACTGATCTTTGCGACGAGTTCGGGCATACGCCCCCAATTGGCTGTACCTGCAACCTTGAGGTGCCAGATCTCAACTGGAAGGTGCGCTTCACGGCCAATGCGGAGGGCTTCGTCGAGTGCTTCGAGCACCGAGTCGCTCTCGTTGCGCATGTGAGTCGCATAGATACCGCCGAACTTTCCCGCCTCACTGGCCAGCGCAATCAACTCATCGGTCTTCGCATAGGGAGCAGGCGCGTACTCGAGCGAGGTGGACACTCCGACAGCGCCGTCCTTCATCGCGTCGCGCACCAGGCTTTTCATTTGCTCCAGTTGTTCCGGCGTGGGTTGCTTATCGTCCTCTCCAAGGATCATGCGGCGGACTTGCGTGGCCCCGGCATAACTGGCGAGGTTAATCCCCATGCCCTGCTTTTCAAGACGCGTAAAGTAATCGCGAAAGGTACGCCAGTCGGGAGTGATTTTGTAGTAGTCGTATCCGGCGCGGTCGGCCTTGATGATGGCGTCGTTCAGAGGGGCAATCGACCCGCCCTCGCCAGTGACCTCTGTTGTTATGCCCTGATAGATCTTGGAGGGAAGGCGCGGATCAACGAGGATCGTAAGTTCGGACTGGCCAAGCATATCAATGAATCCGGGCGCGACGACTTTGCCGGCTGCATCGATCGTGCGTTTTCTCTCGGCAGTTGAGAGGTTGCCGATGGAGGCGATTCTTCCGTTTCGAATTCCGACGTCGCCCGAGTACCACGGGGACCCTGTTCCGTCGATGATGTGACCGTTCGTGATAACGATGTCATAGGCCGGAGTTTGAGCGTGGAGCGCAAATGCAAACAGGACGATAAAAATAAGGGATGCGATCAAATTCGATCGACGAAGAGTCACATATCCTCCGGATAAACGGTTACAGATAATCCTTCACGACTGAAACCTTAGTTGCGCTTTCGAACGGATAAAGCCGCAATCATTTCGTTGACGCTGCAAGCAATGCATCTCGTCCTAGGCTGACTAATCCAGCACCGTGCTCGGCCGGGGAGAATTGTGCAGCAAGGTGCGATGCCCCGCAACCACACCCAGCACAACCCAAACCGTAAGTGCCAGCCATTCGTAGGTGGTGAAATGTCCTGGAACGAGCGGGACTAGCTTCATCAATCCCATCGCGACCGCCACGGCCAATGCAGCAGATGCGCACACCTTCTCGGCTGTAGACAACTTTATGGCCGGTGCGCCGGACCAGGACAACGCCAGGCAGGCCGCACAGGTTGCTGACCATCCGATGGCGCTTGCAACCGACCCGACCTCAGTAATTGGAACAAGAATGGCGTCGCCGAGCAGCATGCAGACCGCCGTGGTCAATCCCACGCACAACACAGCAACGGATGGTGTCTGAAATCTCGGATGAACCGTGCCCGCGCCTGCTGCGATCATATTGCGCCGTCCGAGAGCAAAGAACAGCCGGCTCGAAGCGACGAAATTCCCGTTGAAGCATTTGAAAAGTGACAACAGCGCCGCAGCCAGGATGATGTTGACGATCCAGCGGGAACCTACAGCCTGCTGGAATGCAACGGCCGTCATAAACCTCTCTCCTGTCAATTTGCTCCAGGGCGCGGCAACCACAACGGCCGCGACGATCACAGCATAGAAAACGAATCCAACGACAATGGCTGTCCAAATCGCGCGCAAAAAGCTGGCTGATCGAAATTCGGGGCTCGCTTCCTCTGCTGCTTTGCCAACCGATTCGAATCCGGTCATGAAATAAGGAACGATCTGGATCACAAGTATGACCGAGAGAACCGGTGAGTGTGTGAAGAGCGGTGGAAAATGAGCGGGCGAGCCATGGCTGACGCCGAGTCCAACGAAAACAAGAAACAATGCAATGGTGCCGAAGCTAGTCCAGTTCTGAAACGTTGCCGAGAGCCGCACACCCCGGTAATTGAGGATGGTGAGAATCGCAGTCAGGGCGAGGCCCACGACCAGGTGCGGCAGGTATACCGGACGTCCGGCGATCCGGTACAGTTCCATCGAATCCAGGGATGGGATTATGTACGCGGCAATGCGCCCAATCGCCACAGCTTCCCACGGACAAACAATGAAGTAAGCGAGGGTCATCATCCAACCGGTGGCAAAGCTGACGCTGCGAGGGAAGACTGCCGCGGTGTAGGCAATTTCGCCCGCCGCGTCGGGCATGGCGACGATAAGTTTGCCGTAGACCCAGCCAATGGGCAGCAGGAGAGAGCCGCCGATGAGGAATCCGAGGACGGTGCCCAGGCTGCCCCCGCGCAGAAGCCAGTCATCCATGACAACCAGCCAGCCAACACCGACCATGCTGCCCCAGCCCAGCGTGAAGTAGTCAATTGCGCGAAGTTTGCGGGCAAGGGTGGTCACAGGGCCGATCCTCAGAAGCGGCGCGAATTATAAAGCATTTGGCTATGCTAAGGTGGATGGCGGTTCGGCTCTTATTGGAACTCTTATGCCTCGCTATGAATATCGCAATCTGAAGCCAACGGCTGCTGCTGAGAAGGCATTTCTCGAGTGGATCGACAAACTGGAGCAGGAATTCGTGAACCGCGATCCCGAACGGCGCAGCGATGTCGTGCGCGATGCGCTGCACCAGTTGTATCTCGGCCGACCATACACGAATCCCGGCGGTGGCATGGCCGAGCGGGTATTGATGCATTCGTTCGATCCCCGGAATACGACGCTGGAACCGGAATATTACGGCGATGTGGATGCAGCGAAATACGCCGAGCGCAAACCGTTGATCTGGTTCTGGATGATGTTCGATCGTTCCCCAGCAGGACTCAATCACTGGCTGGGATATCGCGTGCGGGCTATGCTGGCTCGACACATTTTCAAGCATTGCGGCCAGAACGTGAAGCTGTTTCACGGTATCGAATTTTCGTTCGGATACAACCTGACGGTCGAAGATAACTGCACCATTCACAAGTACGTATTACTGGACGATCGAGGGGAAATCATTATCCATGAAGGCTGCTCGATTTCTGACTACGCGAACGTGTATTCCCATGGACACGATCTGAATGACGGCATGATCGTCGATAACCACAAGACCGAAATCGGACCGCGCGCGCGTGTAACCTATCACGCGACCGTGCTCAGCGGTGTGCGCGTGGGCGAACATGGAATTGTCGGGTCGGTGGGCGTGGCATCAAAGGATGTTGCTCCGTTCCATATTGTGGGCGGCATCCCGGCGAAGGTGATCAAGGTGAAGTCGATTGCACCCGAAGATTTGCAGAATGCAATGGAGAAAAAATAGCTCCCGAGCGTGCGAGACCGCTGCCTTCGCATGTACGATCAGCCGCAAGAATGCCCCTTTTGCGTGGTAGTATCGAATTTAGCCCTGCATGACTCTTCCATTGCGGACAGGTATGAACAGCCCGAATTCGGGCGTGTCTTCGAGCGCGGGGCTTCCTGAGAAATGAGTGTCCCTTCAACAAAACGTAAGCGTGTGCTCAGCGGCATGCGTCCAACCGGGAAACTTCATCTTGGCAACTACGTAGGGGCATTGCAGAACTGGGTCGGCATGCAGGACCAGTATGAGTGCTTCTTCTTCATTGCGGATTGGCACGCGCTTACTACCGACTATGCCGACCCGTCCCGCGTAAAAGAGAACTCTCTGGAAGTGGCTTTCGATTGGCTGGCGGCGGGTCTTGATCCAGAAAAGTCGGTGCTCTTCTTCCAGTCCCACATACCCGCGCACGCCGAACTTCATCTTCTGTTTTCGATGATCACTCCTCTGGGCTGGCTGGAGCGCGTTCCGACCTACAAAGAACAGCGCGAAAACATTCAGGATAAGGATCTTTCGACCTACGGCTTTCTGGGATACCCACTTCTGCAATCGGCCGACATCTTGATGTACCGGGCAGATTTTGTTCCCGTGGGAGAGGATCAGGTTGCGCACGTAGAACTTACACGCGAGGTCGCGCGGCGCTTCAATTCCTTCTATGACTCTCACGGACCCGTGCTCCCCGAACCGAAAAGCCTACTCACTCCGGCGGCGAAATTGCCCGGCACCGACGGCCGCAAAATGTCGAAGTCGTATGGAAATACCATCCTGCTCTCGGACCCGGAACCGCTGGTCCGTCAGAAACTGAAGACGATGGTGACCGACCCGGCTCGCGTCAGGCGCACGGATCCGGGCAATCCCGACGTTTGTCCCGTGGGGGATCTCCACAAGATTTTCAGCAGCAAAGAGACGATGGCCAAAGTAAATGAGGGCTGCCGCTCAGCGGGAATCGGGTGTATCGAGTGCAAGAGTTGGGCAGCAGATGCGCTGGTGCAAATCCTGAATCCGATCCAGGAACGGCGGCGAAAATTCGAGGACAATCCGAAGCTGGCCTGGGATATTCTGGAAGACGGCACCCAGCGGGCTCGTAAGGCTGCCGGCGAAACCATGGACGCAGTGCGAGAGTCGATGGGGATGTCGCTGAGGTATGAGGCACCCAAGCTGGCCGGGGCAAAGTAACCGACCGCAGAATGCATAGGAACTGAACCGCGCAAACTACGCGCGCCTCAGGATGACAACGGCGACTGGTTAGTTTAGCGAGCAAATTTGGGGATTTTTTGACGGAAGAAACAAAAATCGTTTCTGGGGATACAGGCGCAATTCCGGCTGCGATCGTTGGCGGAACTCGAACGCTCAAGGTGAAAGACTCCGCCAAAAAAGAGGAAAGCGACTTCCCGTTCGCCGTAGCGGTCGCAGACATCTACGAAGGCCCGCTCGACCTGCTCCTGGATCTCATCCGCAAGCAGGATATCGACATCTACGACATTCCGATCGCCAAGATCACTGCGCAATATCTGGCCTACGTCGAGAAGATTCGCGAACTGGATGTGAACGTCGCAGCCGAATTTATATACATGGCCGCGGTGTTGATTCACATCAAGTCGAAGATGCTGCTGCCGAAGGATCCGCTCGCACCCGCCGAGGAGCAGGACGATCCACGCAGCGAACTCGTGAACCGGCTACTGGAGCATGAGAAGTTCAAATCCGCCGCGCAGATGCTTTTGCAGAAGCAGCAGATTGAAGACGCGGTGCTGTCGAATCCGTCTCTGAAAGATTTCATGGAGGACGAAGGCACCGAACCCGAGATCGCAGCCGACGTCATCGACCTCGTGAAAACGTTTCAGCAAGTGCTCGAGCGAGTGCGGACGCGTCCGGTGCTGAACATCGACGAGGAGACCGTCACTGTCGGACAGATGATCGATTACCTGCGGCGTCGACTGTCGCTGGAAGATCGCCCCATCCGGCTGAAGCGGCTGCTGATGACCGTTCCGTCGCGGCAGGCGCTGGTATGCATGTTCCTCGCGCTGCTCGAACTGGTGCGGCTCCAGGCGATTCAGGTGCGTCAGGAAAAATTGTTTGGCGAGATCGCCATCAAGAAGCACACGCACTTTGAAGAAGTGATGAATCAGCAGGCTGCGGTACGAGATGACTGGAGATAAGCAGGTGCGCAGTGATCCGTGTCTAGTGGTTAGTCAAATGCCACTGTTCACTGGCCACTGACAACCGATCACTATGTCGTTAAAGGCTCAACTCGAAGCGATCATTTATGCGACGGAGACTCCGATCACGCTGGAGCAGATGACGGCTCTGGTGAAGGATGCGGTTGTCGCCGAGGGCGTGACGGAAGACAGTGAGATCAAGGCGCGGGTGCGTTCGTGCCTCGAAGAACTCGCGTCCGGATATGGATCGCCGGATCACGGAATCGAGATCCGGCAGGTTGCGGGCGGCTACCGCATGTCGACCAAGCCGGAGCAACACGAAGTTGTGCGTGCATTTGCCAAGAGCCTGAAGCCGCCGATTCGGCTGTCTCTTCCCGCGCTCGAGACTCTGGCGGTGATCGCCTACAAGCAGCCCGTCACCGTCCCGGAGATCAATGATATTCGCGGCGTCGATTCTGGTGGAGTGATTGGAACTCTTCTCGAGCGCAAGTTGATTACGACTGCGGGACGGAAGCAAGTGATTGGGCGTCCGATCCTCTACAAGACGACCAAGGAATTCCTGATGCGCTTTGGGCTGAAGGACGTCAGCGAACTGCCCAGCATGGAAGAATTCGAGAAGCTCGTGGCGGAGTCATTCCAGGCTGAACTGATTCCTGCCGACAGCGCGGCGGAAGCGGAGCCAACTCCGGTGGAAGCGCCGGTATCGGAATCGCAAGCGGCAGAGCCGGTGGCCGATGAAGCTCCGGCTGAAGAGAAGGCTGGTTAAGACCAGGGCTAAAGCCCTCGTGAACAGCGCTTTTTACGCGGCCCTGAAGGGCCGCTCTTCCACTGGGATCTAGCGAACAGTCGTTCCGGTCTGTTACCTTTCCGGCGAACGCGCTCTAGCGCCACACGCCTCTGCAGATACTCGGAATGACAGCGTATACTTCATAGCAACTTCGTCCCGTACAATTTCCCCATGCCCCAGGAACGTCTACAGAAGATCATTGCCGCAGCCGGCGTGGCATCGCGGCGCAAGGCTGAGCAGTTGATCACGGCCGGACTCGTGCAGGTGAATGGCACAACAGTCACAGAGTTAGGCAGCAAAGCTGATCCGGAAGTCGATCACATCCGCGTGAGCGGAAAGCTGTTGAAGGGCGAGCAGCGGCATACCTATCTTCTGATGAACAAGCCCAAGGGCTACGTGACGACCGTGAGCGATCCCGAGAAGCGGCCTACAGTGATGGATCTCGTTCGCGGAGTGAAGGGACGCGTTTATCCCGTGGGACGGCTCGACTATGCCAGTGAAGGACTTCTGCTTCTCACGAACGACGGCGATCTCGCGCACGTCCTTATGAAAGCTGCGTCGCATGTGCCAAAGACATATCTGGTGAAAGTCTCCGGAACTCCGAAAGAAGATGCGATTGCGAAGTTGCGCGCAGGGGTGTCGATTGCCACGGACGACGGCAAGCGCGTGCGGACCGGTCCTGCTTCGGTCAAAATCGTGAAGGAAGCCGCGAATCCGTGGTATGAAATCACGTTGATCGAGGGGCGCAATCGGCAAATCCGGCGGATGTTCGAAGCCGTAGGCCATCACGTTGAGAAGATCAAACGCGTCCGCTACGGGCCCTTGGTTCTTGATGTGCCACCGGGAGAATTTCGTTCACTTACCTTGAAAGAGATCGAGCGGTTAAAATCCGCAAGCAAGGGAGTTGTCCAGAAGTCTGCGTCCTAGGGCATGAGTCGATTCTTTGATCTGGTGTCGAGGCCAGTGCGCGATATGGGAGAGATCGCGGCGCTGCCACCTTTGCCAGCGCCTTCTTTGCCGGCGCCACTCACCACAAAATCGCGCCTGGTTGTGCTTGATTCCAACGAGAATCCCTTTGGCCCCTCTTCTCGTGCAGTGCAGGCCATGCAGACGGCACTGCTTTCAGCGAATTCCTATCCTGAAGATGACTGCACGCAACTCAAGCGCAAGCTGGCAGAGCATCATTCCCTTCCCGCCGAACAAGTCATGGTGACGGCGGGCTCGACGGGCCTGATCGCGTTGCTGTGCCAGACTCTCCTCGCTCCGGGCCTGAACGCGGTCACCAGCGAACGGTCATTCATCGTTTATTCGATGGCGGTCCACGCGTCGGGAGCGCAACTCGTCGAAGCCCCGATGCGCGATGACACGATCGATCTCGACGCCATTCTCGCTGCCATCAACGAGCACACCCGCATCGTCTTTATCGCGAATCCGAATAACCCAACCGGGACCGTGCTCGACGTCCATGCCCTGGACCAGTTTATGGCGGAAATACCGGGCCACGTCGTGATCGTACTCGACGAGGCGTATTACGAATTCGCAGCGTATTTTGCGGAGCACCGCAAGGCTGAATATTCGAAGTCTCTCGAGTACTTGCGCCAGGTTGAAAATGTAGTGGTCTTGCGGACCTTCTCCAAAGCCCACGGGCTGGCAGGATTACGCATCGGATACGGGCTGGGTCCGGCGGAATTGCTCGCCTATTGCGCTCGTATGCGCAACACGTTTTCAGTTTCTTCGATTGCGCAGGCGGCTGCGATCGCCGCACTTGATGATGCCCGGCATATTCACCGCGCGGTGTCGAATAACGCGGCGCAGGCGCAGATCATGGGAGTGGCGCTTTCGGAGATGGGATTTCGTGTCATTCCAACGTGGGCGAATTTCCTTTGTTGCGACTTGGGTAGAGACGCCACGGCAGTGGCAGAAAGCTTGCGCACCGAAGGCGTCAGTGTGCGACCTTTGCGAGCGTGGGGAGCTCCGTCGTGCATTCGCGTGAGCATCGGCGTGCCGGAACAAAATGAAACTTTCCTGGCCGCGATGCGGAAGATCGCAGAAGCCCGACGCGACTAAAAGCAAAACCTCGGTGGCACAACTGAAGCGCCTTGCCCCGTTCGGGGCCAGCACTCCTACGAGTGCGTCAGTCTTGCCGCGCCAAAGAGCCCGGCATCACTGCCCAACAAGGCCTGCGTGATGATCGTCTTTTTCGGCGTGTAGTTTGCAATCTGGGCGGAAGCACCGTGTTTTTCTCCGGCGGGAGTGTCGGGTGCACTCGCTGCATACACTAACGAGCGTTCGCGCAATTCCGAGAACATCCTTGGCGCGAAGGCATCCCATGCACTGACAACGCCACCGCCAATCACGAACATATCCAGATCGAGAACGTTCACCAGATCGGCCATCAAAATTCCCAGCGCTTCTCCGAAGCGTTCAAAAATACGCTGCGCATCGCGATTGCCTTGAATCGCGAGATTGTAGACAGATCGCGCGCTAAACTCCGCATCTGAGCTGGCGGCTTTCGCAAGTTCGGGAGCCTTCCCAGATTCGATCGCTTCCCGTGCCATGCGCACTACGGCGGTCGCGGAAGCGTAGCGTTCCGCGCATCCGCGGTTGCCGCATCCGCAAGGAACGCCGTTGGGCTCGATGGTCACATGGCCGAATTCACCGGCCATCCCGCTCATGCCGTAGAAAAGTTTTCCGCCCAAAACGATCGCGCCACCGATCCCTGTGCCCAGCGTAAGCATGGCCATGTTGTCGGCATCGCGTCCGGCACCGAGCCATTTTTCGCCAAGAGCTGCGACGTTGGCGTCGTTGTCGAGGCAGACCTTGGCGCCTAGTCGGCGCTCAATCACATCGCGCACGGGATAGTCGGTCCATCCGGGAAGGTTGGCGGACTTGCGCATCATGCCGTGCTCAAGATCGATGATGCCGGGAACGCCAATGCCGGCACCGATGAAACGACCGGAGTCACGATACTGCTCGGTCAGGCGATGAATGGCATCGCACATTTCGCCGATGACGTAGTCGCGGCCGAGCGCGACTTTCACGCCGAGGGTGATCTTTTCGAGAAGCTGTCCGTCTTTCGTAATGGCGGCTATACGCAGGTTCGTGCCGCCCATATCCACACCAATGGAGTAGTCGGGCATAACGGAAGAGAGTAACAGAAAAGCAATGTTGAATGATGATTGATGATCGTTGAATGAAACCGCCACGGGACGCACTTGCGGTTTTGTTCGACAATCACCGAATTCAACAATCAACAATTCACTCTTGGCATTTCGGGCAGTAGTGGCTGCTGCGGCCCGCGATCACGACTCGCTTGATTGGCGTCTTGCACACCAGGCACGGTTCTCCTTCGCGGCCATAAACGCGGTGCTGGAGTTGGAAAAATCCCTCTTCGCCGTCGGCACCGACGTAATCAGAAATCGACGATCCGCCGAGGGAGATCGCCTCGGTCAGCACTTCTCGCAATCCCTGGTGGAGTTTCGCCAGCTGATCGCGAGTAACGGATGAGGCGCGGCGGCGTGGGCGGATACCGGCACGGAACAGGGACTCATCGGCATAGATATTTCCTACGCCTCGCAACAGTTTTTGATTAAGCAGCGCGCTCTTCATTGGAGTCTTGCGTCCGCGAAAGAGAGTGATAAATTCGTCAAGCTCGATTTCGAGCGGTTCAATCCCTGTCGCTTCGAATCGCGTAGCGACACTCAAGCGCCCGAATCGCCGCGGGTCCACAAAACGCAATTCCCTGCCTGACGCGAGTTTCGCAATGGCATGCGTGTGCTTGGCGACCTCGTCCTGCGAATCGCACACTTGCAGGCGGCCCGTCATCCCAAGATGGACAATCCATTGGGCGCTTGCAGATTCCGGCTGTATCGCCTTCGACTTCCGACCTTTCGCGGACGAGGGCGTCCGGGCCACGCCGTTTCGTTGGAGATCGATCACGATGTGTTTCCCCATACGGCGGACTGCTGCGATACGGCTGTGCTCCAACGTTGACGCGATCTCCGCCGCAGGCGATCTAAGAGGCTCTTTCTTCTGCCCAAGCCAGACAGATTCGATCACGTCTCCGGTGACGCGTTTGGCCAGACCGCGAGCTATGGTTTCGACTTCGGGAAGTTCGGGCATGGTTGTTTTATCTATGTTGTCATTCCGAGCGAAGCGAGGAATCTGCTGTCGCGTGCGGCAGCACTGCTGACGCTCGTCGGAATGACAATGTTACTGATTTCGTCGCACCACAGACTACTTCCTTAGAAACGTTCCCTGATCCAATTCCCGGAATGCCTGTTGCAGTTCCTGCTGCGTGTTCATGACGATCGGGCCATACCACGCGACCGGTTCTTCCAGCGGCTTGCCTGAAACAAGCAAAAAACGGATTCCGTCTTCTCCAGCTTGCACGGCGACTTCGTCTCCGCGGTCGAACACGACAAGGGAACGATTATCCGCATCGGATGGCGGATGCGTATCGGCCCAACCCACGCTTTCCGTCGGAACTGCTAGCGGCCCTGATGCGTTGCAGAACTTGCCGTCTCCGGCAAAGACGTACGCAAACGCGTGACGAGTTGTCTCGACCGGAAGCGTTTTACGCTTGCCGGGAGGCACCGAAACGTCAAGGTAAATCGGATCGGCCGCAATGCCATCCACTGGGCCCTTCTTGCCCCAAAAGCTGCCACAGACGATGCGGACGTGCGTGCCGTCATCATCGGTCGCTTCCGGGATGTCGCCCGTCTTGACTTCCTGATACCGCGGCGCGGTCATCTTGAGCGCCGAAGGAAGGTTCGCCCACAACTGGAAACCGTGCATCCGGCCGGTAGGATCGCCCTTTGGCATTTCCTGATGGATGATGCCGCTGCCAGCGGTCATCCACTGCACGTCTCCTGAGGCGATGGCGCCGCGATTGCCCATACTATCGCCATGCTCAACGGTTCCTGCGAGCACGTAAGTGATCGTCTCAATGCCGCGATGGGGATGCCATGGAAATCCGGCGAGGTAGTCCTCAGGGACGTCGTTGCGAAAGTCGTCGAGCAGAAGGAACGGATCGAACTCTCCCGTGTTTCCAAAGCCAAAAGCACGACGGAGGTGCACTCCCGCTCCTTCAAGCGTGGGCTTGGATTTGATCAGGCGCTTTACTGGGCGAATAGACATAGAGATCTCCGCAAACGGCTACAGCCGACGGGCTGAAATTATCCCACTTTTGTATGTGTGAAGGATTGGATGCGCTTTGGGCGCGGAAAGACGTTACGCATCGGCGTTCGGACCTTCGACTGGAGAATGTTAACGTACGTTGGCGGAAGAAAGACTAGTCCTTCAAAGGCACCACGGCGCTTCCGTCGCGGCAGAAGGTTGCAACTTTCTGGATATCGCCGGTAGCCGTCGGAACCATCATGACCGGGCCGTAGCAGTACACGGCATGGCCGTTGGCAGCGAAGTACCAGCGTCCGCCATGGGATTTGCGGGTCATCTGCGTCGTGGGTTGGCGCAGGGGCTTTTGCGGCACGACATGGCCGAAGGGCAAACTCAACAACAAGGCTAGGGTCAGAACCTTCATTGTCTTTCCTGCGTTCTAGTTCAGCACTGCAAAACTACAGAACCGATTCCAATACAAACCGCTACTTAGATCGTGATCAGCGACCGCCCGGCATCGTTGACGTCGGATGCGGGTCTGGTCGGCGCCTGAACCTGAGACTTGGGCCGTACATTCTGAGCACGATTCTGAGGAACCGCCTGGGAGGACGGGGCCTGTTTCGATGGAGCCTTGTGCGTGGGTACCTGGGTCGACGGAGCTACTGCGGTTGGTGCCTGGGACGACGGGTTCTTGGCAGTCTGGGACACTTGCTCATCCTGCTGCGCTTTCATCTTGACGGCGGACAATTCCCTGCTGTCCTGGAAGAGTTCATGAATCAGGGCGCGCTGCGACTCGATGGTTCGGCCCTGTTCGACGATCAGCATGGTCATCAGGCCGTAAGAGATCAGGAACAGGACAACCAGGATGGGCAGCCAGCCATGCTTTTTGGCAGGGGATGGTCCGATTGTCGTCAGTTGGTCGCTATCCGTGGTCCCGAATTCGATCTTCAAGATGCACCCCTATCTGGTCGCCAGAACTGCCCGGCAGACTCAGAAGTGCACCCTGGGAACCATTGGGCGCACTATAGCCAAACTATTGATAATATTAACTTTAGGCTGGATTCCACTGGCGTCGTGCGGGTCCGCAAGTGCAACTCGATGCACATTATGAGCAAGCCAGATTTGCGGGACTTATCTACTTTCCGAGCACCAGCTTGGCGATCGTGGCCAGCTGCATGTTTGACGTGCCTTCGTAGATCTTGCCGATCTTGGCGTCGCGCCAGTACTTCTCGACGGGATAATCCTTGGTGAAGCCGTATCCGCCGTAAATTTCGATGGCCAGTGAAGTCACGCGCTCAGCGACCTGAGAGGCGAACAGCTTCGTCATGGCAGCTTCTTTCACGAAAGGAACACCGGCGTCCTTCATTCGCGCGCAGTTGTAGACCATCAGCCGAGCGGCTTCGAGCTCGGTGGCCATCTGCGCGATCTGGAACTGGATGCCTTGAAAGTCCGCGATCGCCTTGCCGAACTGCTTGCGCTCGAGAGCGTACTTGCTGGCGAATTCCCACGCCCCGCGGGCCAAGCCGACCATTTGGGCCCCAATGCCGATGCGACCTTCGTTCAGCGTCTCGATGGCGATCTTGTAGCCCTTTCCAGGCTCGCCGAGGACGTTCTCCTTTGGCACACGGCAGTCTTCGAGAATCAGCTCGCAAGTCGAGGAGGCGCGGATGCCCAGCTTGTCTTCTTTCTTGCCGACGGTGAACCCGGGGAAATCTTTCTCGACCAGAAAGGCGGTGATGCCCTTGTAGCCTGCGCTTGGGTCGAGCGTTGCGAATAGAACGAACAGCCCGGCTTCCTTGCCGTTCGTAATCCAAAGCTTGCGGCCGTTCAGGACGTATTCCGATCCCTTCAGTGCGGCACGAGTCTGCATGGCGAACGCGTCGGAGCCTGAGCCGGCTTCGCTGAGTGCGTACGCACCAACGATCTCGGACGCCATCCGCGGGAGGAATCGCTTCTTTTGTTCTTCGCTGCCCCAACGCAAAAGAGCGTTATTGACCAGTGTGTTCTGCACGTCGACGATCACACCGCTGGAGGCATCGACTCTGGAAAGCTCTTCGACGGCCAGGATTGCTTCGAAGAATTTTGCTCCGCCACCCCCGTACTGCTCCGGAATCTCTATCCCCATCAGGCCAAGCTGGAAAAAGTCATGGATGAGGTCCTTCTCGAAGACACCCTTCTCGTCCATTTCCTTGACGTGCGGGCGGATCTTTTCATCGGCGAACTGACGGATGTTGTCGCGGAAAAGAATCTCGTCCTCCGTCAGCGTCGTCAGCGGTGTGGGTAGCGCAACTTGCAGTGTTTCGGGCATGGGAGCACCTTCGTCGCGGAAGTGGGCAGCAGAACTTTTAATGGTAGCACTTTTGCAGTTTTCAGAAGCTACACGTCAGCGCGCACTTGTCATTCCGAACGCAGCGAGGAATCTGATTTTGCGTGGGTAGGCACAAAGCAGATTCCTCCTCGTTCCCGCTCGTCGGAATGACAATTGGGAGTTAGGAACTGCGCTTGTAAACCAGTTTCAGCCCGTCGGCTTGCAGAATGCGTTTGATCTGGCTGCGGGCATGGACCGACCACGGTCCCGAGGTATCGAGCTTGGTATACGCTTGCCAGTGCTTGAGCGCTTTGCGCGGTTCGCGTAATTTTTCGTAAGCCAGCGCGAGATTGTAGTGGGCGTCGGCGTAGGTGGGCGCCAGTTGCAACGCCGTCTTGTACGTCATGACGGCTTCGTGGACACGACCCGTCTCATCCAGCACATTGCCCAGGTCGAAGTATGCGAGGGCATACCGCGTGTCGGCTTCAATCGCCTGGCGATAATGCTTCTCCGCCAATCCGAATTCCTGGCGGTTGTAATACAGCGTCCCGAGATTGATGTGGGCGGCTGCGTGCGCGGGCTCGAGCTCCAGCACTCTGAGATACGCGGTGATCGCTTCGGCATGCGTTGCTGGATCCTCTTCCAGAGCGATGCCCCGCGCGAACCAGGACGCCAACTCATTCTCGCGCGGACTGGGTTCCTGCCGCGGGACAGGCGTCGTAGTCAAAACTCTCTCCCGCTCGGAGAAGTCCATCAGGAACTGTCCGGCGATCGGCTCAAGCAGCTTGCCTTCATGGCGGAACGCGACGCGGTGCTTTGCAGTCGTCGATGCTCCAGCCTCGAGCAGCGGATTTTCGATCCCCGCAGCCTGCTTGCGCATCGCATCCAGCGACTTGCGAATCACCGTCGGACGCACGCTCATCGCGCATAGATCACGAATCTTTTTGAGTTCGAGGAGTTCCGCAAAAGAATACGACTCGGCAGGCGTGATAAGGCCGTTCCGCTCCCAGTTCGCCAACTGGCGCGGAGTGACGTGAAGAATCCTGAGTAAATCCTCTCGACTGTACACAGTACCCAACTGCGAACGGCCCGTGGAACGCGGGATCGTTCGCGATTATTATCTTCAACCGGCCCAAACACCGCAACAAGGAACGCTGTGAAACCCTGTGGAGAACCTGGTTGATTTACATGCAACGAAAATGGTGCACCGCCGCTCGATCTATACCGCTACCGCCGCCTGATACTCCTCGTACGTTCCCTTAAAATCAGTGATCTTGTGATCGCTCTCGAAGTGCCAGATGCGCGTGGCGACCTCGTCGATCAGGTCGTGATCGTGGGTCACGAGCAGCACGGTGCCTTGATACCGCTGCAGCGCGATGTTCAGCGCGTTGATCGATTCGAGATCCAGGTGGTTCGTCGGTTCATCCAGAACCAGGAAGTTCGGCTTCTGCAGCATCAGCTTGCAGAAGAGTAATCGAGCTGCCTCGCCACCGGATAGAACGCTGGTTGACTTGCTAGCCTCGTCGCGGGCGAACAGCATCTGGCCAAGAATGCCGCGGAGTTCCTCCGTTACCGCCATGGGATCCCACTGATGCAGCCATTCGATCGCCGTCGTGCCGTCTTCGATGAGGCTGCGGTGGTCCTGCGCGAAGTAACCGATGGACGCTTCGTGTCCCCAGATCACTTTTCCCGAGTCGGCGAACGGGCCGTCATAGCCACTGGTCTTGCGCAGCTCAGAGTCAGGCGTAGTCGGAGAATTCGCTAGCAGCGCATTCAGCAGCGTGGTCTTCCCTGCTCCGTTTCGCCCCATCAAAGCGATCTTTTCGCCGCGGCCGATGCTCGCCGTGAAGTCGCGTATGACCTTGTTGTCGTCGTACGCCTTCCCCAGATGCTCAATTTCGAGGACATGCTTGCCCGAGGGCCGTTTCTGCTCGAACTTGATAAATGGACGCTGAATGTTCGACTTTGCGAGTTCCGTCACCTGCAGCCGTTCAACTTCCTTGCGCCGTGACTGCACCTGGCTGGAACGAGTGCCGGCTGCGAATCGCGCAATGAACTCATTCAACTGCGCGATCTTCTTTTCGCGCTGCGCGTTCTGCGATTCAATCTGCGAACGAACCTGCGTCTTAGCAACGACCATGTCGTCGTAGGTGCCGGTGTAAGTGATGATCGTCTCGTAATCGATATCGGCGATGTGGGTGCAGATACTGTTCAGAAAATGGCGGTCGTGCGAGATCGTGATGACCACACCGTCGTAGGCGCTCAAAAAGCTCTGCAGCCAATGAATC
>Ga0335080_10000931_pt1 | contig 27947 bp, 26 predicted proteins | sample Lox_Sample_34_FD_206720 | JGI IMG/M metagenome (GOLD analysis project Ga0335080, IMG submission 206720) | Soil microbial communities from Loxahatchee National Wildlife Refuge, Florida, United States - Lox_Sample_3.4 | ecosystem: Environmental > Terrestrial > Soil > Wetlands | place: USA... | reverse complement strand
TACGCCACAATTTCGGCTTTGTTCTGGTACACCGGCCTGATCCCCGACTTTGCGACTCTTCGCGACCGGACTGAAAAGCGCTGGATCAAGGTCATCTACGGCATGCTTTCGTTCGGATGGCGCGGTTCGGCCCGGCATTGGCATCGCTACGAGACCATGTACCTGCTGCTCGCCGGGCTTGCTACACCGCTTGTGCTCTCGGTGCACACAGTCGTCAGCTTCGACTTTGCGGTCGGCATCGTGCCCGGGTGGCACACCACGATCTTCCCACCGTACTTCGTTGCGGGGGCCATCTATTCCGGTTTCGCGATGGTGCTGATGCTGGCCATCCCAATTCGGAAGATCTACGGCCTGGAAGATTTCATCACCGAACGCCACCTGCAGAACTCGGCCAAAGTCATGCTCGCGACGGGATTGATCGTCGCCTACGGATACGGTATCGAAGCCTTCATGGGCTGGTACAGCGGCGAACGCAATGACATGTTCCTCCTCTGGAATCGGCTGCACGGTCCGTATGCTGTGTCCTATTGGGCGCTGCTCCTATGCAATATCTTCATCCCGCAAGTGCTCTGGATTCGCAGGCTGCGCACCAGTCCGGTGGCGCTTTTCTTTATCTCGTTTGTCATCCTGGTCGGGATGTGGCTGGAGCGCTTCATCATCGTAGTCGTCAGCTTGCACCGGGATTTCCTGACTTCGTCGTGGGGCATGTACTATCCCACGCGCTGGGACTACATGACCTATTTTGGAACGATCGGCATGTTCCTCATGCTCATGTTCCTGTTCCTACGCGTGCTGCCAGCTATCTCGATCTTTGAAATGCGCACACTTCTGCCTGAAGCGGAGGTGAAGGAATAATGGCCAAGCGTGATCCCATCTACGGGCTGATGGCCGAATTCGACTCGGCGCAGGCATTGGTCGATGCAGCGAAGAAGACGCACCAGGCTGGCTACAAGAAGATCGACGCCTATAGCCCGTTCCCGATCGAAGGCCTCGCCGAGGAAATCGGATTCCATCACGACGAAGTTCCGCTGGTCGTGCTTATTGGCGGCATCATCGGCGGATGCACCGGCTACCTGATGCAGTACTGGATGTCTGCCGTCGATTACCCACTCAACATCGGCGGTAAGCCCCCACATTCCTGGCCGGCGTTCATCGTGATCACGTTCGAAATGACGATTCTGTTCGCGGGGATCTCGGCTGTGCTCGGTATGCTCGCCCTTAACGGACTGCCGATGCCCTATCATCCGGTCTTCAACGTCCCGCGCTTCGCATTCGCATCGAAAGATCGTTTCTTCCTCATCGTGTTTTCGTCCGACAAAAAGTACAACGCAGTAGAAACCCGCCGTTTCCTGGAGAGCCTAGACCCGCGTTCTCTTTCGGAGGTGCCAAGCTAATGCCGCACCTTCTTGAACGTTATTTCCAGGCTGGCAAGAAACAAGCGGCGACTGCCCGTCAGGTTGGTCGAAGCTCGACAACGACTTTCTCCGGGGCACTACTGATCCTGATCGCGCTCACGACGGCCTGCCGCCTCGATATGCACGTACAGCCCCGTCAGAATCCCCTCTCTTACAGCGATTTCTATGCCGACCACCGCTCCGCCAGGGTCCCGGTAGAAGGCACAGTCGCTCGCGGCCAGTTGAACGCCGACACCTACTTCTACACTGGAAAGATTGGCAACAATCCTGGCGATGTGATGCCGTTTCCTGTTACAAAAGAAGTCCTCGAGCGCGGACGGGAGCGCTACGACATCTACTGTGCCCCGTGTCACTCGCGCACGGGCGATGGCAACGGCTTTATTCCGTCGCGTGGATTCGCCCGCAAGCCGCCGTCCTACCACATCCCGCGTCTGCAGAAAGCGCCCGTAGGATATTTCTTCGATGTGATGACCGCCGGTTTCGGCATCATGCCCGACTATGCGGCGCAGATCACTCCGCAAGATCGCTGGGACATCGTTGCCTACATCCGCGCGCTGCAACTGAGCCAGAACGCCACCATGGCTGACGTTCCCGAAGGACAAAAGATACCCTCGGAGCCCCCGAAATTCCGCGACCCCGGATCAGGCGCGACCCTGCCGGTCATCGCTCCCGAGATGAAACCCGAAATGAAGGAAGAAAGCAAATGAGCGCGGCGCCCAAGCATCTGGATTTGTCCCCGCCGCCCATCGTAAAGACGATCGGCCAGCGCGCCCTCGTTGTGGGCGTCGTGTTCAGTCTCGGCGCGCTGGCGCTTGCCTTCACGCGCCCTGAAGAGTTCTATCGCGGATACCTGCTCGGCTACATGGATTGGCTCGGTGTCGCATTGGGCTCCATGGCTATCGTTATGATTCGCCACCTCACGGGTGGCGGATGGGGCACCGTCATTCGCCGCATCCTTGGTGCAGCGATGCGCACACTGCCGATCCTCGCGGTTCTCTTCCTCCCGATCATCATTGGCGTGCTGCAGCATCAGATGTATCCCTGGCTGAAGCCGCTCGATGCGATCAGCGATGCGCATATCAAGGAACACCTCGAGAAGCACGACTTCGTCAAGGGCGCGTACCTCAATGCTTCAGGTTTCATCACTCGCGCAGTCATTTACATCGCGATCTGGAATCTGCTTTCTTTCCTGCTCTCGATGTGGTCCAGGCAGACCGACAAGGCGAACGCGCCCGACAATACGCAGAAATTCAAAGCCATTGCTGGCCCGGGCCTGATCCTCTACGCCTTCACCATCAGCTTCGCGGCGATCGACTGGGTGATGTCGCTTGATCCAAGCTGGATCTCGACCATCTTCGGCCTGATCGTCCTCATTGGTGAATTGATCTCTGCCATGTGCTTTGCCATTCTCGTCGAGCGCATCCTGGTCGACTACAAGCCGATGTCGGAGATGCTGCGCCCGGACTTCGTTCATGACCACGGCAAATGGACGCTCGCCTTTATCATGGTTTGGGCCTATTTCAGCTTCTCGCAGTGGCTCATTATCTGGGCCGGCAACTTGCCCAACGAGATCACGTTCTACCTGAAGCGGATCAATCATGGCTGGGGATATGTCGCTGTATTTCTGGTCTTATTCCACTTCTGTGTTCCATTCGTCATACTCTTGTCGCGGCCCTTCAAGCGCGACATCCGTAAACTGGTGTGGCTTGCGGTTTGGCTGATGTGCATGCGCTTCGTCGACCTGTTCTGGATCATCGAGCCCAACTTCTCGACAAGTTTCGCCATCACTATCGCCGATGTCGTCGTGCCGATCGCCATTGGGGCCATTTGGATTTTCTTCTTCTGCCGCAATCTTGCGTCCCTGCCGCTGCTGCCGGCGTATGACGTTTCCGCCAACGATGTCTTCGACCCGCATTCGACTCATCCGCCTGGGATTCCGGAGAACGCATGAGCAACGACACCCATTCCGTGAAGACCGACGGACACACCGATTTCGAACGCCGCGATATCGGCATTGCGGGAGTTGTGTATTTCATGGTTGGCTTAGCCGTGGCCGCCATTTTGATTCATTTCATTATTGCCGGCCTCTACAAGTATCTGGAAAACCGCTCCGAAGCCCAGCAGAAGGCGGTTAGCCCTCTGCTCACCAACCCGGTGCGCGACACGCGCACTCTTCCGCCGCAATTCAAGACTGACTCCGAGGGCAGCGATTACGAGAAGTATCTCCAGAAGAGTTTTCCGACACCGCAATTGGAGATTGATGAGCGCACTCAACTGAACAAGGTGCGCCTCTATGAGGAGAACACGCTGAGTACGTACGACTATGTCGACAAGGATGCTGGCTCCGTCCGCATCCCCATCGAGCGCGCCATGGATCTCCTGGTCCAACGAGGACTCCCCACGCGAGCTCAAGCTGGCGAGTCGCCTGTTGCAACCGCAAAGGGCACAACGAAGGAAGCAGAAAAAAAGTGAAGCATCAGAATCACAATTCGAAATGGAGCGGAGGGTTTGCGGGGACAGCATTCCAGGTTCTCGCCGCACCGCTGGTGGTGATTGCGATCGGCACAGGCCAAGCGGTGTCGCAGGGAATGACCCAGGGCATCATGTCCCCACCCGCAAACGTCCGCCCACCGTACCTGACGAACGTTGGCATCGAGCAGCATCTGGACAACCCGGTTCCGTCCGAACTCGCCTTCGTGGATGACAACGGTCGTCCGGTCAAACTCGGCGACTACTTCGGCAAAAAACCGCTGATCCTCAACCTCGTCTACTACAGCTGCCCCATGCTCTGTGGCGAAGAACTGGCCGGCCTGAGCGCCTCCATGAAGATGATAAAGTTCGATGTCGGCAACGAATTCGACGTTGTGACGGTCAGCTTCAATCCGAAGGAGACGCCAGAACTCGCCGCCGCCAAGAAGCAGGAATATCTCAAGCGCTATGGACGGCCCAATGCCGCCTCCGGCTGGCATTTCCTGACAGGCGCGGTTCAGTCGATTAACGCGCTTACCAAAGCTGTGGGTTTTCAATATCAGTACGACGAATCCAAGAACCAATACGCGCACGCGACCGCGATCATGGTTCTGACTCCGCAAGGCCGCATCTCGCGTTACTTCTACGGCGTCGACTTTCCGCCGAAAGATCTCCGCATGGGACTTGTCGAAGCGTCACAAGGCAAGATCGGCAATGCCGTTGATCAGGTGCTCTTGTATTGCTACCACTACGATCCCGCCGCCGGGAAATACGGCGCGGTTGTCAGCAACATGTTGAAAATCGGCGGGGCACTTACAATTCTGGTGCTGGGCGGGATGATCTTGATCTTTCTACGCCTCGAAAAAGCTGTATCGCGGCGTAATGACTGGGGTCATGTACCAGGAAGTTAGAAGTATTGAAGTCAGAATGCAAAGGTAAGATCAAGCACTGGTCTGAGTTTTCATTCAGCATTCTGACTTCTAACTTCTGCTTTCCGCAAAGAAGATATGTTCGATAACTTTCCATTGTGGCCGCAACGGGCCTCGAGCATGGCGGGTAACGTCGATGCTCTGTTCATCTTCCTGGTCATCCTGTCTGGGATGATGACGCTTTTGATTTTTGTTTCGCTGGTCTATTTCGCTGCGCGCTATCGCCACCGCAAAGGTGTGCTCGCCGAACAGATCGAGGGCTCGACTCCGCTGGAATTGACGTGGACCATCATTCCGTTCGGAGTCTTCATGGTGATCTTCGCATGGGGAGCCGTTGTGTACTTCCAGCAGCGAACCCCTCCCCGCGACGCAACCGAAGTCTACGTGGTCGGCAAGCAGTGGATGTGGAAGCTCGAACACGCCGAAGGGCAGCGCGAGATTAACTCGCTCCATGTTCCTGTCGGGCGTGACGTCAAGCTGATCATGACCTCGCAAGACGTCATTCACAGCTTCTTTGTTCCTGACTTCCGCATCAAGCAGGATGTTGTGCCAGGCCGTTACACCGTGACCTGGTTCCGCGCCACGAAGGCCGGTACTTATCACTTGTTCTGCACGCAATATTGCGGCACGCAGCACTCAGGCATGATCGGTTCCATTGTTGTGATGGAGCCCGCGCAATATGAAGCCTGGATGTCGGGCGGTTCGACCGGCCCACTCTCGGCGTCCGGCGAGAAGATGTTTGCCGAACTCGGATGTGCTACCTGCCATCGCAGCGACTCTCAGGGACGAGGGCCCAATCTTCAGGGAATGTTCGGGAAGACTGTGCTACTCGAAGACGGCCGTTTGGTCACCGCCGATGAAAATTATATTCGCGAATCAATCCTCGATCCCGGCGCGAAAGTCGTAAGGGGATTCAAGCCGGTCATGCCTACGTTCCAGGGACTGGTCAGCGAAGAACAACTTAATGCGCTAGTGGCATATGTTAAGTCGCTCACGCCACCTAGCGCGCCCGGAGGCAGGAATACGGCCATGAGTTCGCCGGATAGCACTTCGGGTCAGGGAAGTCAGGTGCAATAGTCTATGGCAACGGCAACAGTTCCGGCGGTCGAACGGGAAGACTACCTCAACAAGGAGTACGGTATCGCTTCGTGGCTGTTGACCACGGACCATAAGCGCATCGCCCTGCTCTACCTGATCTCGATCACGTTCTTCTTCTTCATCGGCGGGTTTTTCGCTTTGTTGATCCGTCTCGAACTGCTTACGCCCGCAGGCGATCTCGTTCAGGCCGACACCTACAACAAGCTCTTCACGCAGCACGGCCAGGTGATGGTGTTCTTCTTTCTGATCCCATCTATCCCCGCCGTACTTGGCAATTTCCTCATCCCGCTGATGGTCGGCGCAAAAGACCTTGCCTTCCCTCGTATCAATCTTTTGAGTTGGTATCTCTACATTATTGCCGGCATGATGATGGTGCACTGCATGCTGACGGGCGGCGTCGACACCGGATGGACTTTCTATACACCCTTCAGCACAGCCTTCAGCAATACCAAAGTCATCGAAGCTGGACTCGCCATCTTCGTTGCCGGATTCTCTTCGATTCTCACAGGCCTCAACTTCGTCGTTACAATCCATCGTATGCGTGCCCCGGGACTAACCTGGTCACGCCTGCCCCTCTTCGTCTGGGCTCACTACGCCACCAGCATCATCCAGATTCTCGGAACCCCGGTCATCGCCATCACCCTGGTTCTGGTGGTCGCCGAGCGCGCCTTGCACCTCGGTATCTTTGATCCCAAACTCGGCGGGGACCCGCTACTGTTTCAGCACCTGTTCTGGTTCTACTCCCATCCGGCCGTCTACATCATGATTCTGCCTTCGATGGGGGTAGTCACCGAAATCATCCCGTGCTTCTCGCGCAAGCGTGTTTTCGGATACATCTTCGTCGCCCTTTCCTCGATTGCGATCGCCGTTTTTGGATTCCTGGTCTGGGCGCATCACATGTTCGTCGCCGGGATTTCTGTGTACGCTGCTCTGGTCTTCTCGATCCTCAGCTACGCCGTCGCTGTACCCTCTGCCGTTAAAGTCTTTAACTGGACGGCGACGCTATACAAGGGTTCCATTCACTACAGCGCGCCGATGCTCTACGCCTTCGGCTTTGTCGGTCTTTTCACTATCGGAGGTCTCACTGGCCTGTTTCTCTCAGCGCTGGGTGTCGACATGCATGTCCATGACACGTATTTCGTGATCGCCCACTTCCACTACATCATGGTTGGTGGCGCGCTTATGGGATATCTCGGTGGAATGCACTTCTGGTGGCCGAAGATTTCTGGCAGGCTCTATCCGGAGGCTTGGGCGCGACTGGCCGCGCTGATTGTTTTCATCGGGTTTAACCTGACGTTCTTCCCTCAATTCATTCTGGGCTACGTCGGCATGCCGCGCCGCTACTACCAGTACCCGCCCGAGTATCAGGTGCTGAATGTGCTCTCAACCGCTGGCGCCACGGTACTTGCCGTCGGTTATCTGCTGCCAATGATTTACTTCCTGTGGTCGATGCGGTACGGCAAGCCTGCACCCGATAATCCATGGCGCGCTGCCGGTCTCGAATGGATGGTGCAATCGCCGCCGACTACATTCAACTTCGCCGAGCAGCCCGTCGTGACTTGGGAAGCCTACAACTACGACGAGATCGATAAAGGCTACAAGGAGGAGCCACAACTTGTCGGATAGCCAAGCTGTTGTTCCCACAGCAGCCCACGAAGACATCCACCGCCCCGCGCTACTCCATCACTTCGCCACCGAGGAGCAGCAACGTGATGCGTCCAATCTCGGCATGTGGATCTTCCTCGCCACCGAAGTCATGTTCTTCGGAGGACTGTTCTGTGCATATCTGATCTACCGCCACTGGTACTTCGGAGATTTCGGTGCCGCGAGCAAATCGATCAACGCCTTGCTGGGCGGCGTAAACACGGCTGTACTGATCTGCAGCAGTTTGACCGTTGTGCTGGCAATCTGGGCCGCGCAAACCGCGCGTCGCGGCATGATGCTCGCCATGCTCGCATTGACCATGCTTTTCGGTCTTGTGTTCCTTGGTATAAAAGGCGTGGAATACAGAGATAAGTTCGACGAGAACCACGTACCCGGCGCGAGTTTCAGCTTTGAAAAGGTCCCGATCCCGAGCCACCCCGATCAGTACGCCAATCCACAGCACGCGCAGATCTTCTTCGCCCTGTACTTCATCATGACGGGCCTGCACGCACTTCACATGGTCGTCGGACTCGGCATCTTCACGTGGCTTTTCTGGATGGCGTGGAAGGGCCGCTTCACACCGGAGTATTACACGCCGCTGGAAATCGGTGGCCTGTACTGGCACTTCGTAGATATCGTTTGGATTTATCTGTTTCCGCTGCTGTACCTGATCGACCGGCACCCGTAGCCGCGCATCCTGAGGACGGTTATGCATGACCACGCTAAATCATCGCCACTGAAAACCTATTTCACAGTCTGGGGAGCGCTCCTGGTGGGCACTTATCTCACGTATAAGGCCGCCTTAATCGACCTCGGTCCTTTCAACCCCGTCGTGGCCCTTGGGATCGCTACCACTAAGGCGCTGCTGGTCGCCCTGTTCTTCATGCACCTTAAGAATGCCAGCGAGCGCCTCCTGAAGCTGGTAGTCGCCTCCACCATTTTCTTCCTGATGATCCTACTGTTCCTGACACTTACAGACTACATGAGCCGTCCGTGGACCATTACCTCGTAGTGAGGAAGTCGCAGGCGAAGACGGACCTTCTGGCGACAACTGCCGGCTGTCCGCCGCGCGCCCGCAGGTCCGCCTCTCTGAGTTGAAGCTCGAAACTCGAAACTTCCAGCCCTCTGCGTTATACTCGCCCGTCGAGCTGACCCCTGAGGTGAACTATGGCATTCTGCAATTCCTGTGGTGCAGTCCTCTCCGAGGGCACAAAATTTTGTAGCAAGTGCGGCGCCGCCGCGATCACAGGCGCTCCGGCCGCTGCTCCGCAGGTGATCGCTCCCGGCCCTCCGCCCTCAGGTGGCGGCGGCAGCGCGCTGAAAATCGTCCTGATCATCGTCGGCGTCATTGTCCTTATCGGTGTCCTGGGCGTCGCCACAATCGGTATCATCGGATACCGCATTGCCAAGAGCGCCAGAGTCTCGCAAAAGGGCGATAACGTGAAGGTTGAAACGCCGTTCGGCTCCTTCAGTGCCAACGATCCCGAAGAAACCACCAAGGAGCTGAATGTCGAAGTCTATCCGGGGGCACAGGTACAAAAAGCTGGGACAGCGACAATGACCATCGCTGGCATCCACACCGTCACCGCCAACTTCGAGAGCAGTGACTCCGTGGAAAAAATCTGTGACTTCTACAGGTCAAAATTCCCAAGTGCCTCGGTACAGAGTTCCGATCAAACCCATTGCAACATCGTTTCCGGCGACAAAGAAAACTCGACTACGGTCAGTATCCAGTCCAGTGTCAGTGGCGACGGCTCGAGATTTCAAATCGTTTCCGTGAGCAAGAAGTCCTCTCAGTGAGAAGATCTGTTCCATGCCTGATTTCGCCTCAGACTTCGCGCCAGTCCCAAAATCTTTCGTGACCGATCCCTTGGGGCTGCACGAAGCCCTGCGCCGCAATGTTCGCGGAGATGTTCGGTTTGACAACGGCAGCCGCGCTCTCTACGCCACCGACGGCTCGAACTACCGTCAGGTTCCGATTGGCGTGATTCTCCCCCGCGACGCCGACGACGTCGAAGCCGCAATCTCGGTCTGCCGCGAATTCGGTGCTCCGCTACTCTGCCGCGGAGGCGGCACATCCCTCGCCGGACAATGCTGCAACGTCGCTGTGGTTCTCGATTTCACGAAGTACATGGGCAAGATCATCGAGATCGATCCGGACCGCCGCAGCGCCCGCGTGCAGCCAGGAGTTGTTCTCGATCATCTTCGCAACGCTGCCGAAAAACATCACCTGACCTTCGCTCCCGATCCCGCCAGCCACGACCGCTGCACCATCGGAGGCATGATCGGCAACAATTCCTGCGGCGTCCATTCCATCATGGGCGGCAAGACGGATGACAACATCGAGGCGTTGGAAGTCCTGACCTACGATGGTGTCCGGATGAAGGTGGGGCGGAGTTTCATGCAAGCTTGTGCAGGCGCGGACGCCTTCGTGCACTCCGCGAGCGAAGCTCGCGCGCAGTCTCCTCAGGAAAGCTTGGAAATGTCAAGCCGCAACGGCCGCATTGGTCAAATCGAAGTCGCCCTGAAACAAATCGCCACCCAATACGCCGACCAGGTCCGCCAGAAATTCCCCAACATCCCGCGCCGAGTCTCCGGCTACAACTTGAATTATCTGCTGCCGGAGAACGGTTTCCACATTGCTCGCGCCCTGGTAGGTTCCGAAGGGACTTGCGCCACAGTGCTTGAGGCCACGTGTCGTCTCGTCGAAAGCCCGCCGGCCCGGGTTCTGGTAGTCGTTGCCTATCCTGACATCTACCAATGCGCTGATCACATCCCTGAAATCCTCGAGTACAAGCCTATTGGACTCGAAGGTTTCGACGACCTGCTGGTCTACTACGAGCGCACGAAGGGCATCAACACCGAAGGCCTCGTTCTTCTTCCGGAAGGAGGCGGGTGGCTGATGGTCGAATTCGGCGCCGAGTCCATTCCGGGTGCCGAGATGCAGGCGCAGCGTCTGATCGACGCATTGCGCCGCGGTCCGAATCCGCCTAATGTCAAGCTCTACTCCGGCGCTAATGCCAAACGCATCTGGGAAATCCGCGAGTCCAGTCTTGGCGCGACCTCTCACGTTCCGGGCGAACCACTGAACTGGGAAGGTTGGGAAGACGCCGCCGTTGCTCCGGAAAAGCTAGGGGGATATCTCCGCGACCTCCGCAAGATGATGGCCGCTTTCGGCTACAAAGGTTCGCTCTATGGCCACTTTGGCCACGCCTGCGTGCACACGCGTCTGAACTTCGACCTGCAGTCAAAAGAGGGAATCGCGAAGTATCGCCGTTTTGTCGAGGAAGCCGCTCACCTCGTCGTTGGCTATGGAGGCTCACTCTCGGGCGAACACGGCGACGGACAAGCTCGTGCCGAACTCCTCCCCCAAATGTTCGGTCCCGAATTGATGGAGGCCTTCCGCAAATTCAAAACAGCCTGGGATCCGGATTGGAAAATGAACCCGGGCAAGCTGATCGAGCCCTATAAGCTGGACGAAAATCTGCGTCTCGGTCCGAATTACGCGCCCTGGGAACCTATGACCCGCTTCCAGTTCCCGAGTGATCACGGCAGCTTGAGTCACGCCGCGCTTCGCTGTGTGGGAGTCGGGAAGTGCCGCCGCGAAGAAGGCGGCGTAATGTGTCCCAGCTGGCGCGCCACCCATGAAGAAGAACACTCCACCCGCGGCCGTGCTCACCTCCTGTGGGAAATGACCCAAGGGGAAGTGATCCGTGATGGCTGGCGCAGCGAGGAAGTCAAACACAGCCTTGATCTCTGCCTCGCCTGCAAAGGCTGCAAGAGCGATTGCCCAGTCAGCGTAGACGTCGCCACATACAAATCAGAATTCCTGTCCCATTACTACGAAGGCCGCCTGCGCCCGATCAACGCCTACGCCTTTGGAAACATCGATTTCTGGGCAAATCTCGCGTCAAAGGCGCCAAGCCTTGTGAATCTCACAACGCAACTCCCATTCCTAAGCGACATTGCAAAAGCAATCGGAGGTATTCCCGCCCAGCGCCGGATCCCGGCCTTCGCCCCTGAGACATTCAAGCAATGGTTCTTCCGTACGTGTAGGAGCGGACGCCTTCTTCGGCCCCGCGAGCGTCAGCGAGCGTGGGATGAAACAGACAGCGGAAACAGGGATGTAATTCCGCCGGAACCGCCGAAGAGGGGCGATTCAGGGCTGCGTCCGGCGCCCGAAGAACACGGGGTCTCCGCCCCTGAGGTCCTCCTCTGGGCCGATACTTTTAACAACTACTTCCTCCCGCAAACTGCCCGCGCAGCAGTCGAAGTACTCGAAACTGCCGGATTCCGGGTGCTAGTCCCCCGCGCCAACCTCTGCTGCGGACGCCCCTTGTACGACTTCGGCATGCTGGACCGAGCCGAGCGCTTGCTTCTGGAAATCCTCGACCAACTGGAACCTGAGATCGAAGCTGGCATCCCACTAGTTGGGCTCGAACCCTCCTGCATCGCCGTGTTTCGCGACGAGCTCACGAACCTCTTCCCCCACGACGCCCGCGCCCAGGCCCTGAGCAAACAAACATTCCTGCTCAGCGAATTTCTCGAAGAGAAACTCCGTCCCGGAGCCCTGTTTCCGCAGTTGAACCGCAGAGCCCTGGTCCATGGCCACTGCCACCACAAATCGGTCATGAAGATGGCAGCCGAGGAGTCGCTCCTTCGTCGGCTGGGGATCGACTTCACTAGCCCCGCCCCGGGCTGCTGTGGCATGGCGGGATCGTTCGGCTTCCACTCTGAGCACTACGAAATCTCGCAAGCCATCGGCGAGCTGGAACTCCTGCCCGCAGTGCGCCGGGCTCCGCCAGACTGGCTGATCATCGCCGACGGATTCAGTTGCCGGGAACAGATCTCCCAAAACACGAGCCGCCACGCCCTGCACGTAGCCGAAGTCCTTCAGATGGCGCTTCAGCCAAGCCTGCTGGACAAGGACGATCCCTACCCCGAATCCCGCGCTGTCCGGGAGCGAGAAGAGGAAATCCGGGCCTCGATGATGCGCTCCGGGATCACAGTAGGAGCGGTGGCCGCAGCAGGGTTTCTAACCTGGCTCCTTACCCGCAAAAGGTGATCCAAGTGCTCGCACCAGGATAGCTCTCTAACCACGAGAGCAGTCCTGAAGACCGATTTGGCTTTACGTGGATATAAGTATTTCCTAATCAACGACTTGCCTTGCCCTATCCCGCCCCTCCCTTTTCTGGGAGAATATCTAGAGAGCAGTCAAGTCTCCCGCTGCGGCGTTTCGCCACCTACGTCGCGCCACCTGAGAACTGGCTGAGAGCTACCCATGGATCGCGACCTGACCACCATCGTTACCCCTGACGTCGCTCACGACCTCTCCGTCAAGGTGCAGGAATCGACCCAGGCGCAGACAGAAGCCCCGCTTCGCGGTTCCGTCCTCGTCCTGATCCAGTACGATATCTGCGAGGAAATCCGGCTCGACGTAATCCGTCAGCTGCTCCAGGCCCGCCACGCCCAAGCCACGTTCAAAAGCAGCCAGGCACCATCCTATGTCCGGTATCAGCGTCCTCCTGTGGCCGACCGCCTCGAGCCGCTCGTTTTGGACTCCGGTGAACGCCTCACGGGAGAGATCAAATACTTCGATTACGGCGTGGTCAGCCTGGTCTTTGAACTCCCGTTCTCAGGCGACTGGGACAAGCTGGTTGACCTCTCCGCCCGCTGGACCTCCGATACGAATTTCGAGAAGCTGGCGAGCAAAGTTATTCAACAGCGTCTGGAACGGGCTGCCCCCGCCCTCATCAAGCCCTACAAGGAAGAGGACTGGCTGCAAGAGGATTACTACATCTTCCACGTGCGCGAGATTGACGGTCAGGCCAACGCCACGGCCCACGACCTCCTGGCCAGCCGAGGCGACCAGATTGCCCAGATCGTCCGCGGAGAAACCTGTACTCTCTCAGAAGGAGAGCGCTCCGAGATTCTCCAGAGCCGCATTTCCTATTACCCGAATGACCTAGCCGTCATCGGATGGAACGCGGCCTTCATCTACGACACCCAGGCCGGAGCCGAGACGGCCATCCAGCTTCTGCAGTACGCAAATTCGCAGCTCCTGGAATTCCGCCATTACGACGAATTCCTCACCCGCGAACTCGAGAACGTCTACGACTTCCTCGAAAAGGGAGGCACAGGCATATGGGCGCGCTGGAGCACCGCGCGTGCCGCCGCTAAACTGCACACGGTTTTGTTGGACGTCAACGAACTCACCGAGCACGCCGACAACGCCATCAAGTTCCTCAGCGACATGTTTTCTGCCCGGCTCTACAAACTTTGCGCTCAGAAAGTCGGAGTTCCCGACTACAAGGACCTCGTCCAGGAAAAACTCCACACCGCCGAAGATCTCTATCGCTTCATGGTGGAGCAGTTCAACCAGTCTAGGGCCTTCGTCCTAGAATTGATGGTCGTAGTAATCCTGATCATTGAGCTCATCTACTTCTTCAAAGGTCACCCAATCTAGCGGAAGATCGGGACAGCAACATCCACCATCCACGAGCGAAGCGAGGCCGTGAGTCGCGTCTTTCCGGAGGTGGCAACCTCACACCTTTTCGTGATCGCGATCACATACGTTGGTCGCTCCTGATGTCATCTTCTTCTTCAGCCTGAAATGCGAAGGTTTCCAATGCACCGCCCAATCCTTATCTCCGCCATCAGCAAGCTTGCCATCGCTGGCGAGCAGGCCGGATTCTCTTTGGAACAAATGATCCAACTACTTGACGATGGCCTCACCGTCGAGAGCCTCCTCGACCTGATCTCCTGGTCCCTGGAATGCCGCCAACAGTCTTTCTCTGATTTCTCCACGACATCCAATTGGGTGATGTAGCACAGCGGGTCGTCGGATACCATTCCTAAACCGAACTCTGAATAAAGGACTCGGCTATCAGATGAGTTGTCGAGAATACAAACCGACATCGTCCCCTTGCGGATACAGCCATAACGCGAGAAAGACCCTGCCGGTGCCGCTTCTGGTGGCGTTCCTTTTCACCGTGTTTCCGCCAGTTCTCCACGCTCAGCAGTCACCCGAGCCCAAACCTCTGCGCTTCGACGTCACTCCCTTCTTCGGTTACCGCAGCGGCATGAGTTTTGCGGTCGAGCCCCACGTCTCCGGCACAAATCCACGCGTTGCTGTGGACTCGAATCCGGCGTACGGCATTTCATTCGGATTCCGGCCACAGGAAGAGGACCTGATCGAATTCCGCTGGGCTCGTCAGGATTCCTTTATTCACACTGAGGAGATCACTCCGCCCGTTCACCGCCAGCGCATTATTCTCGATCAGTTTCACGGAGATTTCAGCCACGAGCCCTTCATCGAACAATGGCCCTCCTGGGTTCGACCGTACGTTCTGGGGAGCGTGGGCACTACCCATGTTTCGGTAACCTCAAACACCAGCTTCACCCGCTTCTCCATGGGACTGGGAACCGGCATCCGGTTCTACGCAAGCCGTCACTTGGGCATCAAGATCCAGGCCGAATGGCTAGGAATTCTCGCCGAGCCGCAAGTGGCCTTCGTGTGCGGTGGGGCTTGCATCGTACACGTGGGAGGCTCAGTCGCCTCGCAGGGAGAAGTTTTCATCGGGACATTCCTGCGATTCTGATCGGATTACACAGTTGCAGAAGAAAACCGTACTCCAGAAACGCTGCTACGAATTGCTCACCTATTGCTGCCGAAACTCTGCCCATCTGGAGGTTCTCGGCCCGGACCTTTGAGATAATCCTTGGTTACCCTCACTCCGGGAGGATGCTTGAAGGTGCTGCTGCTGGAAAACATCAGCGCGTTCGCGGTGGAGCAGTTCCGCGCTGCAGGATATGAAGTCGAGTCGCTCAAACCCGCGCTGGACGAGCGCGAACTTGTCGCCAAAATCCGCGACGCCTCCATCCTGGGCGTGCGCTCCAAGACCCCCGTCACACGTGCCGTGATCGAAGCCGCGGAGCGGTTGGTCGGGGTAGGGGCGTTCTGTATCGGTGTTGACAAGATCGATCGCACCGTGGCCACTGAGCGCGGGGTGGCCGTGTTCAACGATCCCCACTCGAATTCGCGTTCTGTCGCTGAGCTCGCAATCGGAGAGATCATCGTACTACTGCGGCGAACTTTCCAGGCATCCGCCGAAATGCATGGCGGCATGTGGAACAAGTCAGCTGCGGGTGCACATGAAGTGCGCGGCCTGACGCTTGGCATTGTCGGCTATGGCAAGATCGGTTCGCAGCTCTCCGATCTGGCTGAGGCCATGGGTATGCGCGTCATCTTCTACGATGTCTCGCATGTGCTGGCGCGCGGCAACGCACGCGCAGTGGGATTCCGTGAGTTGCTCGAGACTGCAGATGTGGTCACCTTGCACGTCGATGGCAAACCTCAGAACCACAATCTATTTGGCGCAGAGGAGTTCGCTGCGATGAAGCCGGGGGCGTGCTTCCTCAACCTGAGCCGGGGTTTTGTGGTCGACCACGAGGCGCTGGCCGCTTGCCTGAAGTCGGGCAAGATCGCGGGTGCGGCTATCGACGTCTTCCCTAAGGAACCTGAGAGCGGCGCGGATTTTGTGAGCGTGCTGCAGCAACTGCCCAACGTGATTCTGACTCCGCACATCGGTGGCTCTACGGAAGAAGCGCAGCAGAACATCGGCCAGTTTGTGTCGGCGAAGCTGATCAACTATATGCGCAGCGGCGACTCAACGCTGAGCATCAACCTGCCCCATTGTCATTTGGAGTATGAGGAGGGGTCGTATCGGCTGATGCATATTCATCACAACGTGCCGGGCATTCTTCGGGCGATCAACGATATCCTTGCGGACCGCGGGATCAATATTGAACGTCAGGTGCTCGATACTCGCGGCACGCTAGGATATGCGATCTATGACATCAATCGCCCGTGCGACGCGGAACTCATCGCGCTGCTGCGTGGCGTGCCTCATACGATTGCTGTGCGGGCAGCCGGATGTTAATGGTGTAACCGCGGACGCCTCGTCCGCGGTCCGAGCGAAGCCTGGGCATGGTGGCCGTACTCAGGCAAATTCGTGGTTGTGGCGAATGCTTTTACTCGCTTCGCTCGGGACGGACGAGGCGGCCGTCCCTACAAAACCGAGGGAGATGCCATGCGTGGATTGAAGGATAAACGAGTGCTTATCACTGGCGGCGCGTCGGGTATTGGTGCTGCGACTGCCGCAAGGTTTCTGGAAGAAGGGGCGCGGGTATGCGTGGTCGATCGGGATGAGGCGGCCTGCGCGCGCATCAAGCATGAGTTGCCTGGGCTCGGTGAGGCCATTATCGCTGACGTGACCGACCTCATGCAGGTGGAGGCCGCGTTTGCTGAAGCGATCCGGTTGATGGATGGCGTTGATGTGCTGATCAATAACGCCGGCATCAGCATTCGCCACAAGTTCCTCGATATCACGCCGGAGGAGTGGGACCGGATCATCGCCGTCAACTTGACCGGAGTGTTTTACGTCGCGCAGACGGCGGCGCGTCACATGTGGGAGCGTGGCAGTGGAGTGATTCTGCAAACAGCGTCGACCAATGGCCTGATGGGTTATCCGTACTATGCTGATTACAACGCTACCAAAGCAGGAGTTATTGAGCTTACGAAGTCGATGGCCCTTGAGCTAGCCCCGAAGGTGCGTGTGTGCGCGGTGGCGCCCGGGTATGTGCTGACACCAATGCAGCGGGCAGAATATAGCGACGTGATGCTGGCGGAAGTGAACTCGAAGATTCCTTTGGGTCGTCATGCCTCGCCTGAGGAGATTGCAGGATTATTTGCGTACCTAGCCTCGGATGATGCGGCCTTTGCGACGGGACACGTGTTCACGTTGGATGGGGGAGAGACCGCAGGGGGACTGGCAAGCCGGTGACGGATAGAGCCTGGGTAGATCCTCCAGTGCACAAAAACGGGCTTCCACCGCAGCCTCACAGGATGACGCAGAACGATGCGACTCAACAATAAGGTAGCGCTGATCACTGGCGGGACCTCGGGCATCGGCGAGGCGACGGCACTGCTGTTTGCGCGGGAGGGAGCAGAGGTCGCGATCACAGGAAGAAATCGCCAGCGCGGGGCGGCGGTGGTGGATCGCATGAAGGAAATTGGATGTGAGGGTATTTTCCTGCAGGCCGACGTGAGCGTGGCTGGCGACTGCCGCCGGGCAGTTGAGGAGACTGTGGATGCCTTCGGAAGACTGGACATTCTATTCAACAATGCCGGAGTGTTCTATCCGCATACAGCATTGGAGTGTTCGGAGAAGGAATGGGATGAGCAGATTGACATCAACTTGAAAGGTGCTTTCTTGATGTCGAAGTTCGCACTGCCGGTGATGATTGCGCAGCGCAGCGGGGTGATCATCAACAATGGTTCCGGATGGGGTATAGTCGGCGGGGATCACGCGGTGGCATACTGCGCGTCGAAGGGTGGTCTGGTGCTGATGACGAAAGCTATGGCGATCGATCATGGAGCGCGGGGAATTCGGGTGAACTGCATCTGTCCAGGGGACGTCGAGACGCCCATGCTTCCTGCCGACGCGAAAATGCGAGGACTGAAGTGGGAGGAATACATTGCAGGATGTGCGCAGCGCCCCTTGGGGAGAGTGGGCACTGTGGATGAAATTGCCAAGGCGGTTCTGTTTCTTGCCTCGGATGACTCTTCGTTTATGACCGGGGCCGCCTTGGTAGTGGATGGGGGCGGAACCGCAGACTAAGACCATTAGCCTGTGGCGTAGCGTGCGTGCAGGGCAGCACAAAGTCAAAGACGGACGGGTCACTTTGCATGCCTAGTTGCTCCATTCAGGATCATGACCATCAAAAAGAAATCCAAGTCGACTGTCGTCTTTCTGGGTGGGGGGAGGATCACGAGCGCACTGTGCGCGGGGTTGAGGCTTGCGGGTGATCGACGCGCGATCATCGTGTATGACCGCCATCCGGAAAAAGTGCTTGTCGTGCAGCGTGAATCGGGCGTTACGACCGCGCTGGATTTAGCGTCGGCGATGGCTCTTGCTGAAATGCTGGTCCTTGCCGTGAGACCCGGATCGGTGCAGCAGATGCTGTCCGAGGTCGGCGCCTGCGGAGCACCTCCCGGTCTTTGTGTGAGCCTGGCGGCAGGAATTCCGCTCGCGAAGTTGCGACAGGCGATTCCCCAATCGTGCTGGGTACGTGCCATGCCGAGTCCTGTCTGCCGTATTGGGCGAGGATTGACGGCCCTCTGTTTTGATCGGAGTGTCAGCCAACGCGACCGTTCGCGGGTGCGCACTTTTTTTCAGCTGGTCGGGCATGTTGTCGAGGTGAATGAATCGCAATTCGATGCGTTCACGATCACGTACTCGCCGAGCTATGGATACCACGCACTCGCTGTGCTGGCCGACACGGCTAGGCGCGCTGGACTCGATAGAAAGACCGCGCTGATGGCTGCGGCGCACGCGTTGTGCGACGGCGTCTTGTATTGGCGAGAGGGCGAACTGAATCTGCAGCAACTGTTGCATGAGGCGGCCACACCAGGAGGTACCGCCGCGGCGACCATGACTGCGATGAACGACGCGGGATTTGAGCGTGTCATGAGACAGGGCGTGAAGGCGGGCATTGCTCAGGCTCGACGGAATGCGAAGGACAAGTAGCCATTCTTCCTTGGAGTTCTCAGGTCCCGGGGAACGACCAACCTACACGCGGTAACGGAAATCCCCACTTTTGCCAAAATCAGGGAGAAGTGGGGAGCCTCTTGTTGCGCTCCCGAGAGCCAAATATGCGGTTACCTTGGTAACCATCCTTCTGGCTGGCAATCTGACACAATAATGGAAAGGGTGGCTGCTTGGTGGCAGCTCATTTTTCCTTCCAATGGAAGTTCTAACGCCTAAAACGGCGCGGCGCAGCACACGGCTGCGAGTCGAGATTCCAGTGAGCGTGACTAGCTTGGATCGGATGCGGCCCTTTGCGGAGCGGTGCATGGTCCTGGTCGTGAGTGCGCAAGGGTGCGGCTTTCGCAGCACAAAGGCGCTGCAGCTGGAAACACCCATCATGATGAGCGACCTGCCTGGTGCAAACAGCGTGACGGGGCGTGTGGCCAGTTGTGTTCCGTTGGGCAGTGAGGAATTTCTCGTCGGCGTTGCGCTCTACAATCACGGAAACGTTTGGGGTATTGCGGACGCGCCTGATGACTGGAACGTTGCGGCGAAGAATGATCCTGTTGCGGCACGTCCTGCGACGGCAAGTGTTCCCAAGAGCGCTGTACAGAAGAAAGCTTGGCCTTACAACGTATTTTCCGACGGAGCGCAAGTGCATCCCGGGCGGAAGTAGCGCGGAGCTGCAAGACGGGAATCAATCAACTCCACATCCAGTGCCTACGACCCGACACGTCGGCCCGTCAGACAGCCCAGGCAGCTGTTCCCACAGGACCTGAATCTTTAATGATATTTCGGGCTTGTTCTTCCGTAACTTCGCTTGGGCTTGGCGGGCTGACATACTGGGACAGAGCCTATGGAAGACGAGTTTGAATCTTCGGCGCGCCTGCTGCCTGCTCCTCCGGAAAAGCCCGCGCCAGCTGTGGCAACGGAACGGCCATTTCGCGTAAAGTTGCGCGGATCGGTACTTGTGTTGGTGCGTCTGCCGAATAAGCGTGCGGTGCGGGCTGCGATTCATCAGCTCTCAACGTCAGGCGGAGTTATCCACCTCGAAAAGCCGCTCGACGAGAAACTCGAAGTCGAGATGATTTTTCATATCAGCAAAGCGACGATCCGCAGCAAGGCACAGATGCTGTTCCCGATGTGGGCAACACAAGGATGGATGCAGCCGTTTCGATTCGTGGATCTGCCAGAGAAGAGTCGCGACATTCTCGATGCGAAGTTGAAAACGTTCCTGGGCGAGGCGGCCAACGGAGCGGCAGCGGGAGCGTAGGAATCTGAGATGTGTGTCGGGCGTCCCCGGAGGGAAGCCTTTATTCTTTTGGGTGCCTTCATTGCGAGGGAGATGGAGCGGCATGTTCTGATCTGCGGGGCCCCTCAAGATGATCGGGTGCATAAGCAGTTTGCAGCGTCGTGATAGCTCTCTCTGAAAAGAGGTGGGCGCCGATATGGCAAGAGATAGACCCTTGAAGACGAGATGTTCTCCGTGATTACCGCGGTTACGTTGGTTACGTGCGGAGACCGGCTTATGATCGGTTTCAAAAGAGGTGTATTCCATGAAGCGGCTCAGTTTTTTGGTTTCACTCACTAATAACGATAATGATTATCAGCAAGAGCAGGCGGCCGCGGCGGAGAAGGCGGCGCGACGGATGGGCGTTGATGTGAAGATCATCCATGCGAATAACGATGCGCTGGTGCAAAGCCAGCAGTTGCTGCAATACGTGCAGGACTCTTCCACGGCAAAACCGGATGCGATTTTATTCGAGCCGGCTGGCGGAACAGCCTTTCCGCAGGTAGCCCGAGCGGCGGTCGCTGCCGGGATCGGTTGGGTAGTACTCAACTTTGATGTGGACTACATCGCGGATCTGCGGCGGCAATACAAGGTTCCAATGTGCGCCATCACCTCGGATCATGAGGAGATCGGAAGGATACAGGGCCTGCAATTTGCCGCGCTGCTGCCCAATGGCGGATCGGTGTTATATATCGAGGGGCCAAACAACAGTTCGGCAGCGAAGCAACGTTCGTTGGGCATGAATAGGAACAAGCCGGCGAATGTCAGCGTCAAGGCGATCCGCGCAAACTGGACCGAGGAGAGTTCATATAAGGCCGTGAACTCCTGGCTGCGGCTACAGACCTCACAGCAGAGCCGCATCGATTTGTTGGGGGCGCAAGACGACAGCATGGCGATGGGGGCGCGCAAGGCATTCAGCGAGATCGCGGAGCCGGATCGGGCGCGCTGGATGAAGATCCCGGTAACCGGCTGTGACGGCATGCCGAAGACCGGACAGGCCTGGGTGCGAAACGGCAGTCTGGCGGCGACGATCTATATTCGTCCGAATACTGATCTGGCGATCGAAATGTTGTTGGAGACGTTCAAGAGTGGTGCCATGCTGCCAGAGCGGAAGGTCACCGAGCCGGAGTCGATTCCATCTCTGGCGGAACTGGCGGCAACGGGGAAAGTGGCGAAGGCAGCGAAGGTCTAGTTCCAGTCTCCAGATTTCAGAGTTTCGGGTCTGGGCGCTCTTTCGAAGCGCCCTTTTTTCTTCGCATGTAAGTGGTGATTTAGGGATCATTCGTACGCAGGACCGCTCCCTTCGTGGGACAGGGACGTCGTCTGTTTCCGCATCGTTGTCATCTTTTGCGGTGCGGAAACTTGACAGCAGGGAGTAATCTGTCCGTCTACCGTTTTTCAGATCTTGCCTGTCCGCTTAGTGCAAAACGTTTGCAGCTCACCTTAGGAGGTTTTGTTATGGCGAATGCCGCTCGAAACGTGGAGATATCGAGGCCGCCTCAACAACCAGAGCAACCCCAGTCGGCGTGGGACCGGGTTGCGGAGAGTCGGGAATTCAAGGATCTCATGGCGACGAAGAAAACATTTATCGTCCCGGCATTCGTATTCTTTTTGGTCTACTACTTCGCGCTGCCGGTACTCGTAGGATACGCGCCACAGTTCATGAGTATTAAGGTAATCGGGCAGGTTAACCTGGCGTATTTATTCGCCCTGTCGCAGTTTTTCGTAGCATGGATCATCGCGGGTTTGTATATGAAGGCGGCTGATGACTTCGACCGTCTGTCGAAGGACATTCTGGAGAAGACCGAAAATGGAGGCAAGTGAATCATGAATATCTCGTTGCTAATGTTCCTGATATTCATTGCGATCACTCTGGGAATTACTTACTGGGCCTCCAGGCGCTCGTCGGGTCCAGCGGCTTATTTTGCCGCTGGCCGGCAGATCAAGGGATGGCAGAACGGAATCGCGGTCGCGGGCGATTACATGAGCGCGGCGTCGTTTCTGGGGATTGCGGGGATCATTGCATTCCAGGGGTATGACGGATTCATGTTTTCGGTGGGATGGCTGGTAGCGTATCTGACCGTATTGTTAGTGATCGCCGAACCGCTGCGAAACACGGGGAAGTACACCATGGCGGATGTGCTGGCGTATCGACTGAAGCCGCGTCCGGTGCGGGCGATGGCTTCATTGAGCACGCTGACCGTGAGCACCTTCTACATGATCGCCCAGATGGTGGGCGCGGGTGCTCTCGTGAAACTGCTGCTGGGCAGCCTGGTGACCTATAACCAGGCGGTGATCGCGGTTGGCATATTGATGATCGTCTATGTTGTTTTTGGGGGGATGCTGGCGACAACCTGGGTGCAGATCGTCAAGGCCGTGTTGCTGATGGCGGGCACGATCCTGCTCAGTACTCTCGTGATGGCGCATTTTCACTTCAGCTTTGGTCAGTTCTTTGGGGCGATCAGCCAGGTTAGTTACCACGACGCGAAGGGCGCCGTGGTGGTGAAGGACTTCCTGCAGCCGGGCCTGCGGTATAAGCCTCCTTACGGCCCGTTGGACCTGATCTCGTTGGGCATGGCCCTGATCTTCGGAACGGCGGGGTTGCCACACATTCTGGTGCGGTTTTACACGGTGCCCGACGCCAAGACGGCGCGGCATAGCGTGGTGTGGGCGATGGTGCTGATCGGCAGCTTCTACATCATGACGACGTTCTTGGGATTCGGGGCGGCGACCATCGTTGGTCCGGATTACATCAAGGGACATGGCGGGACCAACATGAGTGCGCCGTTGCTGGCCCAGGCGCTGGCAGGGAACATCTTCTTTGCGTTCATCTCGGCGATCGCGTTTGCGACGATCCTGGCGGTGGTCGCTGGATTGACGATCAGCGCGACGACTTCTTTCTCGCATGATTTCTGGACCAACGTGATTCACAACGGGGTTGAGCGGAAGGCTGGGGAGGAAGTGCTGGTGGCGCGAATCTCGGCCTTCGTCGTGGGTGGGGTGGCGATCGGAATCGCGATCGTGCTTGGTCCGACGGCGAATGTTGCATTTCTGGTCGCGCTGGCTTTCGCCGTGGCAGCGTCGGCGAATTTGCCGGTCATTGTGCTCTCGATCTTTTGGCGGCGGTTCAATACTGCGGGCGCAGTCAGTGGGCTCGCAGTGGGATTGCTGGCTTCGATCGGGCTGATTCTGGTCAGCCCGAGCCTGATGGCGGTCGATCCGCCGACCGTCCTGGGAACCGCGCGACATCTAATCCAGGCCAAAGCCTGGTTCCCTCTGGAAAATCCCGGGATCCTGAGTATCCCGTTGGGATTTATTGGTGCGATCGTTGGCACGCTCATCAGCTCCGAACCGACCGCGCAGGAGAAATTCAACGAACTGCTCGTGCGATCGAATACTGGGCTGGGGGCGGAGAAAGCTGCCGCACACTAGCTAAGCCATACGAAAGGGCGGTATTAATCTCCTGTTAAGCGGCTGGGGCTATTCTTAATCGGGGCTGGGCATTATTCTAGATTCAGCTTTGTGGGCCCATAGCTCAACGGTTAGAGCAGCAGACTCATAATCTGTTGGTTCCAGGTTCAAATCCTGGTGGGCCCACCAGCGGTGTGTTTTCAAGGTTAAAAACCTCACAATCTGACTATCCTCATGCCCGTGATTTGCTGCCCCCGCATGCATTTCTGTTGAACCGCAACAAGTTACTAGTGTAAGGCTTGGACTAGTTCGCGCGTTGACACCCCTACGCCGAGAACGTAGAGTCGGCGAAGACTCCCCGACAGGCTATTCAGAATCGGGTTTGCGGAACTCGATCAGGAGGCAAGCATGGTATCGAGAGTGTTCTGGGCTGGGGCGTGCGTGTGTTTGGCGGCGGTTTCTACGTTGGCGCAGGATCCGACAAAAGCCGAGCCCAAGCACTACCGGCTGGATTTCGAAAACGACAAGGTGCAGGTGGTTTCGGTGCATTATGGGCCCCACGAGAAGTCGGCGATGCATGAGCACCCCGGCGGAGTGGTAATTGTTTTAACGACGGCACACCTGCGATTTACCGATGAGAACGGGAAGACGCGGGAGGTTCTCTCGAAGCCTGGCGAGGCGCGCTGGTATCCGCCATTTCATCATCGCGTGGAGAACTTGGGTGACACTCCCTACGATGCCGTGTACGTGGGCATCAAGGGAATGAATGCGTCCAACGAGTCGAAGAATCCTATGGGTACGATGGATGAGGAGACGAAGAAGTTGGTGGCGGATCTGATTACCTCGACAAAACACTAGGCCGACCTCTTACCATCGGGACAACAACTCAAAAGCTTGCTGCTTAAACCTGCGGTTTCGACGAGGGCCACGCCCGGCCTCTCCTAGGGTGTTGCGAAGAGGAGCACTCGATTCTCTCTCACCATTCCTATCCAGCTCACTGAATATCCGGTCCGCCGTTTAGAATTCCAACCAGCAGGAGAGCGAAGTCAGGCCGCGTAAAGGGAAGACTCCATGATCGGGGCGGTGGATATCGGTGGGACGAAGATAGCGGTCGGCATCGTCGACAGCAATGGCAGAGTGCTTGCCCAGGCTCAGAGGCCAACAGAGGGCCACAACTACTCGCACGGATTTGATGCGATTGTGCGCATGTTGGGGGGAATCTCGGCGCAGGTGGGCGTGACCGTTAGTGGTATCGGTATTGGAGCAACCGGGCCCGTGGATCCCATCCGCGGGGAGTTCGGTGATGTGGATTTTCTGCCGGGTTGGAGAGGGAAGAATCTGGTCCGCGATCTGGAACGGAGTTTCTCGGTGCGCGCCGCCATGGAGAACGATGGCGATGCGGCCGCTTTGGCCGAGGCGGGCTGGGGCGCAGGAAGGAACCGCACGCGGCTGATCTATGTCACGGTGGGGACTGGGATTGGTGGCGGGATCATTCTGGATGGCAAGCTTTATCGCGGAGTCGACGGAGCGCATCCGGAGATTGGGCATCACGTGGTGGATCCCTCGGGTCCGGACTGCTCCTGCGGATTTCGTGGCTGCTGGGAATCACTGGCCGCCGGACCGGCGATGGTGGCCTGGCTGGAACGGCATGCCCCGCTGGGATATCTGCATAGGCAGGGCATCACGGCGAAACGGATCTGCGAACTGGCGCAGCAGGGAGACGAACTCGCTAAGCAAGCCGTCGAGCACGAGGGATACTACCTGGGGCTCGGGTTGGCTAACCTGATCAGCATGTTCACGCCAGATGCGATTGTTCTTAGCGGAAGTGTGATGAAGAGTGCTCCATTATTCATGGATCGGATTCGCGAGGTGATTCGCCGTGGATGCCGCTTTGTGCCGGCCGAGAAGACGGAATTGATGCTGGCTTCTCTGGGGGACGACACGAACCTGATTGGCGCGGCCAGAGTCTGGCATAATCGGTTTTCGTAAGCCCGTGCGGATGTGGTCGGACGGAAAAATTCCTCGCTGCGGCTAAGGCCGCTAATATACAGCGAGCACTCGCACGCGCTGAAGCGGTGCGCCATCCAAGGCGGGTATGCGGCTCGTCGTTCTCCCCGAAATTTCAACCCGGCAAGTTCCCGTTCAGCCAACAATCTGGTACTGTTCTCAGTTCGTGTAATTCTGTGATGCATGTCACAGATGGCGTCGGCCGCTTCGTGAAAGTATTTGTGTCCGAAGTCGTCCGATGATTCGCTGAGAGCAGCGGCGACATCGCGGTCGAAGAAAGGACGAGAGTCCAAGTGATCGTCGGAGTTCCGAAAGAAAGCTATCCCGGGGAGCGGCGGGTGGCGCTTGTGCCCGTCGCGATTCCCAACCTCACCAAAGCAGGACTGGAAGTCGTCGTGGAGGCCGGGGCCGGCGAACAGGCCGGGTACCCGGATGCTGCTTACGTGGAGAAAGGCGCCAAGATTTTGCCCGGCCGAGCCGCCGTATTCAGCGCGGCTGACATGGTGGTTCAGGTGCTCTGCTATGGATCGAACGATATAACGGGCAAGGCTGATCTGGCGCTCTACAAGAATGGCCAGAGTCTGATTGGCTTCCTGCGACCATTCGGGTCAGTGGAGGTTGTACAGCAGATCGCACAGGCCGGGGTGACCGCATTTTCCGTGGAATTGATGCCACGCACTACACGCGCACAGAGTATGGACGCGCTGTCTTCGATGGCGACAGTGTGCGGGTACAAGGCGGTGCTGCTGGCCGCGGAAACGTCGCCGCGCATATTCCCGATGATGACTACCGCAGCGGGAACGATTACGCCTGCGCGGGTGTTTGTGATTGGCGCCGGAGTTGCAGGATTGCAGGCGATCTCCACTGCACGCCGGCTCGGGGCGGTGGCCTCGGCGTATGACATGCGTCCGGCGGCGAAGGAGCAGGTGCAGAGCTTGGGCGGACGGTTTGTGGAACTGCCCATTGAGGCCCAGAATGCGCAAGATGCCCGGGGATATGGTGTCGCGCAGGACGAGAGTTTCTATGCGCGGCAGCGCGAACTGCTGACCAAGGTTGTGGGCGAGAGTGACGTCGTGATTACTGCCGCCGTGATTCCCGGCAAGAGGTCGCCGGTGCTGATTACGGCCGAGATGGTCATGGGGATGGCACCGGGGTCGGTCATCGTGGATCTCGCGGCCGAGCGTGGTGGCAACTGCGAGCTGACGAAAACCGGCGAGACTATCAAGGCGCACGACGTCACAATTATTGGAGCCATCAACCTGGCGAGCAGTGTGCCGTATCACGCGAGCCAGATGTATGCGCGCAATCTGACCACCTATTTAACGTACATGGTGAAAGACGGCAAACTGCAAATGAACCTGCAGGACGAGATCGTGCGCGAGACGCTGGTGACCAGCGGCGGCGAGATCGTGAATGTGCGGGCGCGGGAATTTTTTAAACTGCCGGCCCTGGCGCCGGCAGGGGGATAGGAATTGAACGTGTCATTCTGAGCGTAGTCGAGAATCCTTAACTGAGAAACTGGGGTTGTGCCCATGCCTTCCAATCTGATTGACGCTTTGTTCGTATTCATGCTGGCGGCCTTTATTGGATTTGAAGTGATCCGTCATGTGTCGCCGCTGTTGCACACACCGCTGATGTCGCTGACCAACGCCCTGGACGCGATTGCCGTTGTGGGCGCTATTGTGCTCGTGGGCGAGAAAAGATCTCCCTACGCCACGGTTATGGGAGTGATCGCCATTATCGCCGCGACCAGCAATGTGGTGGGCGGATTCTTCATTACCGACCGTATGTTGAGGATGTTCAAGACCAGCCGTCCTGCAAAATCGCAAACGAAATCTTAATCTTATGACGCCCGAGTTCGCTGGAAGCCAGTACGTCATCGAAATCATCTATCTCATCGCCAGTGCTTTGTTCATTCTCTCGCTGAAGTGGATGAGTTCTCCGACCTCGGCCCGGCACGGAATTCTTGCCGGGGAAGTCGGCATGGTGCTGGCGATTGCCGGAACCCTTCTGCATCACGGCATCGTCGACTACAAGTGGATCGCCATTGCGCTGGTGCTCGGGTCGGGGATTGGGATTCCTCTGGGCATGG
>Ga0335080_10000929_pt1 | contig 27956 bp, 21 predicted proteins | sample Lox_Sample_34_FD_206720 | JGI IMG/M metagenome (GOLD analysis project Ga0335080, IMG submission 206720) | Soil microbial communities from Loxahatchee National Wildlife Refuge, Florida, United States - Lox_Sample_3.4 | ecosystem: Environmental > Terrestrial > Soil > Wetlands | place: USA... | reverse complement strand
CATCTCGAAACTGTTCGTGTTTCGCGGAACGAGAAGGCCGTCTTTGATGATCAAATTGCTTTGCTGTTTTGCGAACGACGATAGCTTGTCGCTGGGCATCACGACGTACATGCCTTTTTTCAAGCGGAGCTTGGAACCCTCGAAAGCATCGCGAGCGCGTTTCGTGTCATAGAAATAAACATCGGGGCTCTGGAACAACCATTCCGTGCGCTCGTCTTTGGATATTTCCGCCACGATCGAATCGACAGTCGCCAAAGCTGTAACCGCGATCGCGGGCAAGCCCAATCCAAAAATGGGCGCAAGCAAGCCTTTGTTGCGACGGATGACTTCGAACATCTGCATCCACCGGCTCTTACGGCGCTGGAGAAAGAAGTTCCAGGTCCACCTGCCACCTCCGCCCGGCAAAGGAATCGTCTGCATCTTTCCCCAAGTGTCGCCAGGTTGGAAGGTCATCTCTTTCAAAGCAGGCAACTCGCGATTCTCGGGAAGAAACCCGGCGATCGCAGTCCAAGCGAGCCGCTCGGCGAGGTTCGGCATCGGCGTACCCTGTTGCATGTCGATGCGAAGAGAGCCACCTTCCAGGTTCGCAAAGCGACCACGATCGGCTTCCGATGGTCGAATGTGGTCGACGTTGACCATCACGTCGAGGTCGCCACTATCGCGCAGGTCGTCATCTCCGATGTCGCTGCCTGTCAGAAATCCCTTGTGTTCGTCGTAATAAACAAAGGATGCCCGGGGAGCCGCCCCCAAGCCACGGCTCCCGGCGCCCCCCGACTCGGGATCACGAATCTGCTGCGTCCAGAAATCAAACGTGGCGGGATCCGCTGCCGGCGTTGAAGTAGTTGAATCTTGTGCTTTGCAAAGCGGGCTCAGGAACATCAGTGCCGAAGAGCCGACAAGCGGCAACAACGAGAGCAAATCGCGGCGATTGGTCAACATTGGCACGGGCGATCCTGAGGAGAGCCGGGAGGGAGCGCAATCTGCGCCCGGCCTCCTTTTGGTCCGCGACAGCGTTTCAGCGGTTCTCTCTCGAACGGGATGGTGATGCGAAGCCGGGAAGTGTTTCAAAAAACCAAAGTTTCCCGGGGAGGCGAGCAAAAAGTTTTTATTTCGACATGCTTCATTTTTTGGCGTGCAAACACTATGTCCCCAGTACCGCAAGTAGATCTGGGCGGAGTGGTGCATGGCAAGGCTGTCCGCATTGATGCTTCTCTTTATTCTGAGCGCCCTACCGGGAACGACGGCGCCGGTGGAATCGCCCGGTGGCCCTCCTAATATCTGCAGCTATCCCATTTCGCAGACGGTTCGTATTCCGGTTGCGATCAGACGAGCTGGCGATGCCGACCAAGGTGGCGACACTGATGCCGCACTCTTGTGGGTTACCTCGGGTGCGAAGGATGAACTTCCTGAAGGACCTTCCAGCTTCGATGTACTTGAAGATGGCAGTTTTGTGATTGCCGATCCGCTTCGCGACCGTCTGGCGATATTCGACAGCAATGCGAAGTTCCTGCAGGAGTGGAAGCTCGGATTCGCTGCTGATAGCGTGAGCATCACTGCCAACGAGCTGATCCTAGTCGAGGAAGCGTCTACTGGAACCCTTCATGTGCTTGATCGATCTGGCCGGTTGCAGCCCGACGCATACACCGTGCTTCCACAACGAGGTGAAGCATCCGTCTTAACGCCGAAGAACGGAATAGTGGCTCGGAAAGGCCGCGATGGTCAGAACAGAGCTCCGATTGAAGTCAGGTTTGATCGCCCGGGCCAGGCTTTGTTATCGCTGGAATCCCTTGCGACCGATGCTGCCGGCAACAGTTTCATCGCGTTGGAGAGCACGGTCGAAGGAAAGGCCAGTCCTGACGTAAATGTCGATAAGGTCGTCAGGAGATACGATTCCGAAGGTCTCCTGGTGGGTGAGACCTCCACCTTGCCACTGGATTACTTCGTCACCCCGGTCGATGAACTTCGAGTTCACAGGGGCAGTGTGTACCAGCTGCAAACGACCAAGTCCGAGGTCAGGATCAACATCTGGAAAACCAATGAGGGCTGTCCCCATCCATGAATTCTTTACCAAATTTACGTTTGGTCATGCGCGCCGTCACCGGACTTTCGGTTCTGACCGCTGTATTAGTTTGTGCTCAGACGACCGTGATCGCCCGGCTGCCGCGAACATCACGGGCTGAAATTCTGGCACGAGCGCGCAAGCTTGCAGAGCATGGCTGGGTGTGCAACGCCTCGAATCTCAACGCATCGTGTTCACACCGATATCGCAGCGACTGGAAAGCCGGACAACACATCACCGGGCTTCCGTATCGCTGGGGCGGCGCAGACACGGTAGAAGAGTTCGACAAAAAGATTGCACAGGGACTCGCGGCGGGAGCACATAGCCAGTTCGGAGTATTGTCTTGCGCCGCGGGTGTGGACTGCTCAGGATTCGTTACCCAGTGCTGGGGTCTCGCGGGATCCGGGCATGCCTATAGCACGAGCAATCTCCGCGATATTGCTGGGGAACCCAAATACAACTGGTTCTCTGACATGAGGCCTGGAGACGCGCTGAACCTGGCAGGCTCTCACGTCGTTCTGTTTACCGGATACAACCACGACGGCACGATCAACGTATGCGAGGCATCGGGCAGCAAAGCCCGAGTTGTGTGCCACGCTACGACCTGGTCCAGATTTAAAGGGTATCGGCCGTTGCAATACAAAGGAATCGATGAGTAAGTCATCGTGAGGATTAGTCGCGTGATCTCACCGCACCGAATACATTTCCTATTGCTCGCTACTCTGGCATTTTGCTCTGGAATAGCACCGACATCCGGTGCGCCCAACAGCAAACCAGCAAACTCTGCCGCGCCGTTCGGTGTGATGCAGCAGGGAACGCAGGCGTCCGCGACGCATACGCCCACAAAATTGGCCCTGCTCATTGGCATTGACGACTACGAATATAAAGATCGCGTGTCCCCGCTCCAGGGATCGATTAACGACGTGGAGGACATGAAGCAGGTTTTGATCGGAAAGTTCGAGTTTCTCCCGGAAAATGTGATGGTGCTCGAGAACTCCCAGGCAACGCACGCTGGAATCATCGATGCAATCAAGAGCCATCTGATCGCGCGGGCACACGCCGGCGACATCGTACTTCTTCACTACAGCGGACATGGTTCTGAAATGCCATCCGGCGGCGCCAACCGCATCAGCGGGCTCGAACAGACGATCGTGCCGTACGACTCCCGCGATCCGGAAGGGAAAGTCTTCGACATCGGCGGCGCCGAACTCCACCCCCTACTGGTCGAGTTGGCTCAGAAGACGAAGAACGTCACATTCATTCTCGACAGCTGCCATTCGGGGACGCTGGTCCGGGGCGCAAGAGTACGTTCAATTCCCGCCGATACAAGGATTCCTCCGGCTCAGTCCAGCGATGCGACTCGCGACCTGCGGGGCATAGGAACTGGCAAAGAAGACGCCATTCCAAAGTTCGTCGCGATTTCTGCAGCAACCTCTCGTGAAAGCGCATTTGAGCATTTCGCAGAAGGCAAAGATCACGGCGCTTTGACTTATTTCCTCACTCGGCAGCTTCGCAGCGCGAAGGCAGGGGCCACCTATCGCGACGTCATGGACAGCGTCATCGGAAACGTGACAGCCAACTATCCGGCACAGCATCCTTCCCTGGAAGGAGCTGAAGCGGATCAATTTGTATTCGGCGACGGCAGCAGTCTGTCACGGGCCTATGTCACCGCTTCCCCATCGTTGCTGGACTCACATCGGGTGACGATCGGAGCCGGACAGGTGCAGGGAGCGACTGTCGGCTCTACCTACGACGTTTATCCGGCTGGAAGCAAGAAGTTTGCGCCGCCCGAGAACGTCGTAGCAAAGGTGCAATTGGTTTCGGTCGGTGCATTCAGTTCCGAGGCGGCCCTTATTTCGGGAGTCAAACCTGCGCCAGCTTCGCGCGCAGTGGAACGCGCACATCAGTATGGTACTTCGCGGATGCGAGTGCTCCTCGATGGAGCGGAGCAATCGACTGCGCTGCAGGCGATTGCGCAACAATTGAAGGCGATTCCCAATATCGAAGTAGTGGATAAGGCTGCGTTGTGTAACCTCCAATTGAAGGAGGACGCAGGTAAGATCCACATCCTCGCAGCGGACTCAACTACGCTCTCGACCCCGGTTTCTGCCACCGATACGGAGGCAACGAATAAAGTTGTCGCTAAAGTGCGAGCATGGATGAAGTGGTTTGGGGTGCTCTCGATTCGGAATGCACATCCTGACATCGAACTCCAGTTCACACTTCAAGGTAGCGAGACACGGGACCCGATGGCCCGCATCGGTCGACCTGACATGGGTGTTAAAGAGGGCGAAACCGTTGTTGCGACCCTAAAGAACGATTCTGAGCGAGATGTGTACGTTTCAATCCTTGATCTTTCGAGTGACGGCAGCATTTCTGTTGTCTATCCAGTTGAACAAGGACTGCAGGCGGTTCTCAAGCCGGGCAGCAAGTTAACCAGATCGCTGACGACCTTTGTGCCCAAGGGGCGTAGATTCGTGACCGACATCCTGAAGGTCTTTGGCAGCTACAAGCCGATCGATCTCAGTCCGCTGACACAGGGAGGAATTCGAGGTGCGAACAGCGATCCTCTAGCCGACGTTTTGACGGATGCTGCAGGGGAGACACGAGGCGTGTCGGCGCTCGGCACCAAACCGGTGGACCTTGGGTCGTGGACGTCCGTGCAACGCGTCCTCGTCGTGAAACGATCGGCTCCTTAGAGTCACCATCGAGACGAACGTGTTTATCGCGGAAGGGGATCGCTACTCATGCGCCCTCGTGCTCACCCAATATTGTTCTGGCTCGTTCTCCTGGTATCGCCACTGGTGCTGTCTACGGCCGAAGCGCAGCAGACTTCCAGAGGTGTCACGGATAGCAGCGCTCCCGCGACGGTCACGCTCCAGCCGGGACCTTATTATGCGTTGGTCATCGGCAACAACAATTATCTCCATTTAAACAAGCTCCAGACTGCCGTCAACGATGCGAAAGAAGTATCTGCGCTTCTCGAGGGAAGCTACGGTTTTACCGTCAAGCCTCTTTATAACGCGACGCGAGACGAGATTCTAACTGCGCTGGTTGACTATCGTCGCACTCTGCCGGCCAATTCTAATTTGCTGATCTACTACGCGGGGCACGGGCACAACGACCGGGACGCCGACGAAGCGTATTGGCTCCCGACCGATGCGCAACAAGACAACAACGAGAACTGGATCAGTGCAGACGACATAACACGCGACGTCCGAACTATTCCTTCGCAACATATTCTGATCATTTCAGACAGTTGCTATTCCGGTGTGCTGACTCGCGATGCCGACATAGCCATCAATCCGAAAGAGCGAGGTCTCTTCCTGGCGAAGATGTGGAACTCGAAATCGCGAACCCTGATGGCGAGCGGTGCGGATGAACCTGTCGCGGATGGCGGCGGGGGAGGCCATTCGGTATTTGCCAACGCACTTCTGCAGAGTCTGAAAACGATGGGAGACAGCGAATTCACCGCAGCCGCACTGTTCCAGCGAGTCCAGCCGAGTGTCGCAGGCCGCTCGGCTCAACTGCCGCAATACAGCTTGATTCGCAATTCCGGTCACAACTACGGAGACTTCGTCTTCTCGAAAGGCGGACGACCGTTTGAAGCCCCGATCGGGGCGGTAGCTGAAGGCGCAGGAAATGTATCAGGGACCGACCTGGCGAGCGAAATCCTGAAGAATGCCGGCGAAACGTCGCCGGTCACCAGCAGAGTTAGTGATGCCGATTTGATCAAAAAAGTGTTGGACACGTATCAACAGGCTTTCAACTTTCGCGATGCGGGCATGCTATGGAAGATCTGGCCTGGAGCATCGGCTAAGACGAAGTTGTCTATTGAAAATGCCTTCAAGAGTGCCGCATCGATCAAGATGAATTTAATGGTTGGGCCGCCACAGGTTGCGCCCGATGCGAATACCGCGTTGGCAAGGGGGCAATTTTATGAAAGTTTTGTACCAAAGAATGGAAACGTCCAACCTTCGCGAACTGACGATATTTCCTTTTACTTTATCCAAAACGGCGGTCAATGGTTCATATCCGACGTGAAGTAGAGATTCGAACATGTCGTGCGACTACCCTAAACACATTTCGGTGATCCGCTGGTATGACCACTTGCGCGTTACCGTGCTGAAACGGCACATGCTTCGCCGTCACTATCCAGGCGTGGCTGATGTGAGGCTCGGCTTCGCAAGAATGCCAAGAACAACCGCACCACAACCGTAACACTTGAGCTAGGGGATATTCCCAATGAAAAGGACATTTGCTTTAGTTACTTTTTGTGCGATCAGTTCAGCCACGTTGGTTGGGCAGGCCCTTTGCCCAAAAGATGTGCCAAGCGATAAGCTAATCTGCGTCATACCACAGGCTTTCGGCATCAGCCAGACGTTGGCCGTGGGCAGCAACAATCAGAGTCAGTTCAGCCTAGACACACTTAATCGCAGCCTGTCGTCTCTCAATTCGTCGACCGCACGATCTTCCGCTTTGCTACCTCTTGCATCGCCGTCGTCCGGGATCACTTTTCTCTGGGATCCAGCCGCTAAAATATTTGCGCCTTCAACCGACAGCCTGGGGCCAATCCTGGGCGAACGTGCAGATACAATCGGGCGCTATCGCGTGTCGCTGGGTGTGAGTTACCAACTCTTCCAATTTGACAGTCTGGATGGCATCAGTCTGAAGCACCTTCCGGTTGTGATTACACAGCCGCCTGACTCGTCAAGCGTGGGTGGACGGACCTGTGCGATAAATGGAGACAATACGACCCAGTGTGCTTATATTCGTGACGTCATAACGACTAACACGCGAGTTGATTTAAGGGTTCACCAGGTCACAACGTTCATTACCTTCGGTCTCACCAATCGACTCGACGTATCCGTAGCAATCCCTATTGAAAATGTGCGGATGGGAGCATCCTCCACGGCAACGATTGTTGACAACGCGCATAGCGGGATATTTTCATTCCCGATTGTTGATAACGTTTGCGGCAGTGATACTAGCCCCTGTTTAACGAATTCATTCTCCAATGTTAAGACTGCATCCGGAATCGGGGACATCACGGTGCGAGTGAAAGGTACAGCCTTCAAGGGGGAGCGAGCCGGTTTGGCTCTCGGAGTTGACATTCGTACGCCAACTGGGGATGCGTTGAATTTCCTGGGAAGTGGTGCGGCGGGTTTCAAGCCTTTTGTCATCTGGTCTTACAGGTCGAGGGTTTCACCACACGTTGCTGTTGGCTACGAGACAAACGGCAGTTCGCTGATCGCTGGCGATATCTCAGAAGGAACGAAGGCGCGGCTGCCTGGACAACTTACTTATTCAGCCGGGGCGGACGTCTGGGTGACGAAACGACTAACAGCTAATGTTGACATCGTCGGTGAGGAAGTATTCCAAGCAGAACGTACGAAACGTACAACGACTACGGAGCCCGGTGCCTGTCTAGATACCAGCGGAACTTGCGATCCGGCTCTGGGATTCGCGCCACCACAAACAGACCCGAGTGTGTCCCCGTCGACCGGGACCTTTAACACTACCAATTCCTCTGTGGGCATCAAATGGAGACCGTTCAGGAGCAATCTTGTATTCACCGCGAACGGACTGATTCCACTGACTCACGGCGGATTGCGATCGAAGGTTGTTCCACTCGTTGGGATCTCTTACACGTTCTAGAGAGAAGGTATCCACAACTGTCTATCAGAGGGTTGTGCAACCTACCTTACGCAGGTGAGTAATATGCAATGTGAATACCGATCTCTGTTGTGTTCCGTCGTGCTCCTATTGTTGTTGACTACCACGACTGCCTTCGGAGCGCCTGCCATCACATCGTTATTTCCCGCTTCAGCACCGATCGGAGCGCCAGTGACGATTACGGGAACAGCTTTTGGGGCGACGCAGAGCACGAGTGTCGTCAAATTTAACGGACTAGCAGCAACCGTAGTGGGACCCTGGAGTGCAACCTCGATTACCGCTCTTGTTCCGACAGGAGCGACATCAGGCAATGTCATTGTGACTGTTGCGGGAGTGGATTCCAACAGCATTAGTTTCACCGTTACCCGTGGGATTGTCCTTGATGTTCCCCAAGTCGTTCCATTCGGGGCTCAAACGTCCGGCTCGCGAATGGAAATCACCAACGCGACGACGACGCTCGACTTTCCTCCTGGCACCGGGAGCGTCGGATTAACGATAGTCTCCCCAGATATCTTTACAACTCCAAACGCGTCCGACCGTTCGTGGTCGGTAACAGTCACGCCCGGGATGCCTATCCTTTCTTCTTGCCTCACCGATCCAACTGAAGCGGTTGCATGCCATGATTTTCCAGTTCCCTTAAATCTGACGCCGCCAAATTGTACGAGCTGCACGACAAGCCACGACACCGTCACTATCATTCCGCGCGCTAACATCTCAGGCTCTTTGAGGTTCGACATCAGAGTTGACTTGTACTCTAACTATGACAAGGGAGGGGTACCTAACCCAACCTTCCCGCAGATGAGCCCCTGCGCAAGCACGCAAACAATAAACCCCGAAAGGTACACCATCATTCTCACTTCCGGTCCTTCTATAACTGGGGTTTGTGTGAATAGCTATACGAAGCCCACACCAGTGGTAGGTTGTGCAGGCGCAGATATTGTGGTTGACCCCAGCCTAGGAGCCTCTACAGATGGTCTGCCACACCCCACGATGGGTTGCGCAAAAGAGAGGCCCGCTGTCGACGTGGCGATGGTCTTGGACAAGTCAGGAAGCATGTTGACTCCGCTTACTCCGTCGGAGGCGGCTTTCTGTTCTGGACTATCGTCTTCGAATTCCAGGTTCGACTCACTCAGCTGCGCGGCCAAGAGATTCCTTGATCTTTGGGATCCGCAACCCACTAACCCGCAAGCCCCTGTGACGACTGGCGACAGCGCCGGGATGGTGTCGTTTTCCACCGCCGCAACGTCGCCGGTAGATGCCGTCATCGCCCCCGTGAACCCGGGAAACAGCGCTCTGAAGTCTGCGATTAACGGCATCTCTGTGGGTGGCGCTACCAGTATTGGCTCCGGCCTTCACGCGGCGGATGGCATGTTTACCAGCACCGGACATCGCAAAGTCGTTCTTTTGATGACCGACGGCCAGCAGAATACCGATCCCATGGTCGAAGTGAATCCCACGCCCGGGATTTATTGCGAGACGGCATCGAACTGCGCCGGATTGCCAACATCAGGAGGCTGCAACTACACCTCAACTAATCCTTGTCCGCTTACCAGCGGCGCCTCAATTTATACAGTGACTCTAGGGCCGAGCACTGGATTGCCTCAGGCAGTTCAGCAAGCTGTCTCCAATGCTTCCTTAGGCTTCTACTTGCACACTGACACCGACGGAGGATTGCTTAGCCCATTCTTTCTTGAACTATTGCAGAACTTCCTGAGATTCAACAGTTACGAAACGGTACGGATGATTTCAGAGAAGGCAACTGCAAACGGCTACTCTGCGGTCGTTCCCATTACCACCACGAGCCATGACGTGATCCTGAGCCTGATGTGGCCCAAGGAACTCGGGCCGCTGCGAATCACGGTGACTCCTCCAGGCGGGGCCCAGCCGATCGTACGCGAAGACGAGTCCGGATTTATCACGATCATGCAAGCATTGCCGCTGCCACCACCGTTTGACCCAACAAACAGCTGGCAAATCAACGTGCAGGCGCCCCGCCTGGTGGCAGCAATGAGTGCTATTCCACAAAGCATTCCTTTCGACCTGCATATCATGACCGAAGATGCCGGCATGAAAGCCGATCTGTCAGTGGTTCCCGGCGACTACAAGGCGGGAGACAACATCCGGCTGCGGGCTCAGCTTCGATATTTCGGTCGGCCTGTTCTCGGGGTTGGGTCGCACGCGGGCGACAAGATCGTTGCGAGCCTTGTGGCGCCCGGCCAAGGCGTTGGGGACATGCTTTCTGACAGCACGGCGAGTTCTGTGTCACCGCGGCCCGACATCGCCTCCGGGCCCGAGGCCAAACTATTCAATGCGGTTCAGGCAAAACCTCTTCTGACGACACGCCCGCCGGACATCACTCTGTACGATGACGGGAAGAAAGAGCACGGCGACGACGTTGCAGGCGATGGGATTTACAGTGCTTTGGTTCCAGCTCCGACCTCCGGTGACTATAACTTCGTTCTTTCTGCCGAAAGCACGGATCCGAATTCGATCCGATTCTCGCGCCAGCAATTGAGAGCCGCATACATTCGTGCTGTCCCCGATTCCGGCAATACCGTAATCAGTTCCAGTGTCCAGCGGCGGGACCGCCAAGGCGTGCTCTCGATCGTGATGACGCCTCGCGTGAAGCCGGCGCCAGGCTGCGGAACAAATGATCCAAAGTGCGGCCGCATGGGACCGGGGTGGGCGAACTACTTCTGGTTTGTGGCTCCGGGCCAGACGCCTGTCAAAGCAAAGGACAATCTGGATGGTACCTACACTGCGACTGTCTCGTTCAATGGTTCCGTCCCTCCCGCGGTCAAGGTCCACTTCGAGAACGTACTCGCCGTAATTGGGGATTCCGTTACGCCCGATAAGCTGCCTCAGCCCTTGAACTCAGGGAACGAACTCACCACGTGTTGCACACGGCCTTCCGGACGAGCAGCCCTTTTCCTCGATGTTGGCCCCAACTTACGCCAACTAAGCGGCAATCCATATCTGGGATTCAGCACGAATGCCGGCCTTGAGTTCATGGCAGCGAGCCATCTTGCGCTCGACGGCATCTTTGGCTATCACCGCTTCTCGCACAAGTTTGCGCCCGATCCCGATATCTATCAGTTTTCATTCAACGCCAGGATCTATCCGTGGAACGGAGCCCTCCGCCCGTTCATCAACGGAGGCTTTGGAGGGTACAAATTCGGCGGCGCTCAAACACACATCGGGGCCAACGTCGGAGGTGGAATTCTTTTTCCGCTTTCCCGACATGTGGGAGCCGAAGCCGCTTACAACCACCACGTCATCAGCGACGGGAATTCAACACAGTTCGACACGCTGGAAGTCGGACTGAGATATCAGTTCTGACATCGGAGAGAGCTACAACCGAAGTGTATCAATCCATCTTTAAGAGAAAGCAGTGAGTACTATGAGAAACCATCGTGAAGCATTCGCCGCAGGAAACCTTGGTGAGTCCGTTCGTCAAAACGCCGCAGGCCGATTCACTCTTTCGCATGCCGTGCGTGTGTTATTAACCCTCGGCCTGATCGCAGCCACTCTAGGAACGGCAGCATGCGCGAAAAAAGTCTCCGTGCCTAGCGTGGTCCAAATGGATCTTGATCAGGCGAAGAACCTGTTGGCGGCCGTTCCGTTGAAGACGGGAATGGTGAGCAGCGCGCAAGGCGCTGTGATCCCCGGCGCGTACGTGGTTTCGCAAACACCCAACGCCGGCGAGCAGGTGCCGATGAATACGCCGATCAATCTGACCGTGGAACTTCCAATATCGGTCCCGAACCTCGTGGACAGCAGCCTCGCCGACGCGGTGAATACACTGCAGACGGTCGGACTGAAGGTCATGTTAATGAAACAGCCGACGATGAATATTTTCGGAAAAACCAAGGTGGTTCAGCAGAATCCGCTGGCCAATTCGATGGTCCGACACGATACTGCCGTGATGCTGACCGTTACCGCTCCGCCTGACTTGGGCGCCGTGCTGGGTGCGGTAAGCAAGGATCCCGCGTATCAGAAGCTGAACCCGGAATATCGCAACATTCTGAATACGTTTCTTAAGTAGCTCCGATGCGGTATGTCCGAACCAATTCCGTGCTCCTGTTCATGCTATTCGTGCTCGCGGCTGGCGACCTGTTGAGCAGCATCGCATGCTCCAATCGGATCTCACAATCCGGTGGAGTTGCGCAGACTGGAATCGCAAGCTGGTATGGGCACCCTTTCGACGGACGATTGACGGCTAACGGCGAAGTGTACGACATGGAAAAGCTGACTGCGGCGCACCGCACATTTCCATTCGGGACGGTGCTACGAGTCGAGAACGTCGCGAATCACAAGACGGTCGAAGTCCGGATCAACGATCGCGGACCGTTCGTGCAGGGCCGAATTATTGATTTGTCGCATGCCGCGGCACAGACAATCGCTATGCCCGGAATTGCGAATGTGCAGTTGGAGGTATTAAGCGCTCCGGCGACTCGTGGGGCCGAACTCTACGCGGTCCAATTACAAGGCTTCAGCCAGAAGGCGGATGCAGAGCGCTTGCGCGACAAGATGCAGCAGGAATATGGAATTGCGCGAATTGTATATCGCAGCACCGACCAGACCTGGCGCGTTCTGGTTGGACTCGAGTCAAACATCGAAGCGGCCAACACGCTGGAGCAGAAGTTGGAGAAGGAAGGCGAGCCGGGTTTCGTCGTGATGATTGACGAAGACTGAGAAAACTGAGAAAACTGAGAAAACTGCGGGCGGCCTGTTTTGTAGGGCGATACAAACTCATTCACGACAAGACACGTCATGCGCGATTTCGGGTCGAGATGAATCTCGCCGGCATCGGTTCACAGGTGGAACGGAGCACAAAGTGATGATCATGCACAACCTACCGGAAGCACAGGAGTTCTTCGTGGAATGGCGAAGTCTGAACGATTTCGAGCAGCAGAAGGCGAGTCGAATGCTGTCATTCCTCGTCGAATACGATGTGGACGATTATCCAGACCTGTTTCCGTTCGTGCCAAGAAACCCGAAGTTCGAGCGCATTATCGATCTGTTTAATGTCCTCAAGCATTGCCTGCCGCAGAGCGGCGATAAATCAATCGCAGACTAGTAGAAGCATCGGCCAATTAATTCGATCGTTGTATGCCGATCATGGATTCGACCAGCACAGCCGCGCGAAGGTTCGCGGATCGATTGATCCAGTCGGATCGGCTCCATTCTTACTTTGGAAACTGCGAAGCGTCGTTTTGGTCAACGCATCGAACACGGCGCTTTGCGCGATGCCAAGGCGACGTTGTACCCAGCGAACTCTGTCGCCGCTGGCTCCCAACGTCATGGGGTTGAAACGATTCATGTCAACATTTCCCGGAGTAAAGCCGGGCAACCCTATCGCATCACCTTGATACTGATGAATCCACCAGTTCGTTAGGTCACCCCATGGTTTGGGCACAGGCGGAGAAATCCGGTGTACGAGGGCATCGCGGCGAGCCAGACCTTTCTTAAACGGATAGTAGGCCAGCCAAAGAGGAGACTCCACCAAGTCAGGCGCGCGAAGGTCGAGCATATCTTCATGCCACACCCGGCCGCTCGTGTAAATGATGGGGGCGACATGGTAGTAATCCCGTAACACGCGCCATGCTGCACGTACTTGTTCCAGACACTGTTGCGCCGTCATTCCAGTTTTTGCCCGTCCGCCGGGAAACTCCACATCGAGTGACGGTGGAAGGTCATCTCGAGTTATTGACGACAGTGGAAGAGCCTTAGTGACCGCTGCTGCTTGAGTGGCGGGATCCGCGGCGCGGCCATACTTACGATCTACGTCAGGATGAGGGAAACGCAAAAAGAGAAACGCGCCTCGCACCAGCCCGGCATCTTTCATGCGCTGCCATTCCCGCGGAAAAGCTGTGTCCAGTGACGCGCCCCAATTTGATCGGAAAATCGCAAAACTGATGGGACCCTGGCTTCTCGCAAGAGCCCAGTCGCGTGTCTTGTTCCCGTCCAGTCCGAATGTGTCGAGTCCAAGCAGGGAAGGCATCTGAAGGAAGGGGGATGGTCCGTCTGGAGTGGTGCCTACTCCCGCAGGTTGAACTGCTCGTGCTCCGGCAAGTGCCGGACGAACGAGCGCGGCTCTGATCTGCAACCATTCCTGCACCAAAGAACTTTCGTTCGTGCGAAGCTTGCGCCCGCTGAGTTCAGGATGTCGTGCATAGAAAACCATATCGGTGATCCGGTCTGGATCCGATACGCCTCCGCTCACCGTTTCAGAGATTGCCTGATTCAATTGTCCGGCGCGCACGAGTTGAGTAAAGCGCTGCGCAATTACAGGCTGCGTCGAAAGTTCCTCCATCAACTCTCTCCGCAGCGGAGGCCGCAGGGGAAATGGGCGACGAGCAAAACGAACGATAGGCCTGCGAGGGAAACGTATCGGCAGGTGCCGAGGCACGGCGGGTACCGCCGCGCGTGCGCGCTGAAGCACTGGCCCGGCCTGCCGCTCGACCTTGTTCAGGATCATATTGCCTGCAGTCGAGAGCGCAGCTTTCTGAATATTTTGACCTGACGCAACCTTCTTTACGAACGAGAGAGCATCAGCCGCATAGGGCGATGGTGGCAACAATCGACCGGCCGCTGCGAACGCTGCATCCTGGATGTTTTTTCCTTTGGCAAGCGCCAGAGCTGCGTCAAAAGCAGCTTGAGCGGCCGGCCCTCCGGGAAGTTGCTTGCGAGCGGAATTCAACAGCGCATCGCCAATATTTTTTCCCTTCGCCATGTTCATCGCGGTATCGAAAGCGACCTGTGCGATGGCTCCGCCGGGAACGGCGCTTCGGGCGGCAGCGATGAGTGCGTCCGTTATCGGTTGGCCTGCAGCGAGCGCATTGGCTGCACCCAGTGCGGCGGCAACTCCAGTGCCGATGCCGGGAATGAACGGCGCCACCATCGCGGCAAATTGCAAGCTTTTCCGCAAATCTCCGATCTGACCTTGCGCGGCTTTTTGCATTGCTTTGAAAACGTTCTCGCCTCGGGCAGCGGCTAGGGCAGTATCGACATAGAACCGCGTCACGGGAGTGCTTGCCAGCGAACGGACCGCACCCTGAAACACATTCTTTCCGTCAGCCGCAGCTTGAACTGCTCCGAGGCCTGCCCTCGCGGCCATACCCATCGGGGTCCATGAGAGTCCGCTGGTCAATACCGACATGGGGATCACTTTGTCGACCGCGGATATGCCTTTGCCCACCGTCTTGACAACTCCACCGGCGGTTTTGGCGACCCCTTTGGCAGCTTTCGCGATGCTGTGGACTACACTTCCGAGAAAATGATCTAGTTCCTCATCGTCTGCCATGTACAGCGCGTATTCGAAACTCGGCAAGCCTTCATTCAGGAGCTCGGAAGACTCGTACATCTCTTGCAGGACTTCCTGCTGATACGAGTGCGGATTTGGCAAGTACTCTATTCCCGCTTGCATGACCACCTCTCAAAGGACCAGACTCAGCAAACAAACTCCATGCTTCGTTTCAACCTGGGACATCCGGTTATCACGACATCTTTGAGCACGCGATGATCAGCTGATCCAGGAGGGGTCAGGAACGCTTGCGCAGTCAAAATCGACTGTGCTTAGCTTCAGCGTGGAAGAGATGTTCAGGGATCCCACATTCATCGCGAGTTGCCAAACAGTGCTGAATTCGATACCGCTCAGCAACGGCTCCGGCGTCGGCAGTGGGGTCGAATAGGTTGCCTGCGGACCATTCCGATATCTAGCGGGGTTGACGACCCAAAACACTGGTCGACTGTCGAAACCACGAAGTTGTCTGGCGAGTACGTGCGGGCAATAGACGCCGGGTAGCCATCCTCCGGCGATAACGCCTGCAGTCCAACTGGTGTAGTAATCGCGTAGAGGTGATTCGACCGCACCCCAGCTCTCAAGATCGAGATAAATTACGGAGCCGGCAGGGAATCCTGCTCGGGTGGCGAGGCCGATTGCGTCTGCGGCGTCCTGCGTGCCCTTTGCCGCCGAGGGATGAAACGAGCATCCCGTGCACCACTCCGCGCCTTTGCGCTGTTGTTCTCCGACGTAAATTGGAGCTAATCCCCATCCCATGTTTGCCAGGAATGCGCGTTTGGTCATCCACGACGTGCCGCGGCCTTGGCTAGGAGCAGGTGCAAGGTAGAATCCACTCCACGACAGGTTGGTCTGATTCCACAGTGCCGTCATGAGAGCGTCACCCGGATAGTCGAGCCGGTCGAACCCGGCGTAGCCTAGTTCGATGGGTGCGCGTACCGATGAGGAGAACAATCCCTGCCAATTGCCGGTAATCGGCAGCGGAAATCCCGGATCGACCGCATCCTTCTTAATGTCGTAACGCCAATACTGATTTCGGCGGAAGAAGTACGCCTTACCATTGCCCCAGTTAATGCAGCCATCCACCGCGTCGAGATTCAATCCAGGCCACTTGCCTGAAATTGGCAAGGGATACCCGGAGTCGACCGAATCGTTCTTGATGTCATATCGCCAGTATTGGGCGCCGCGAAAGAAATAAGCTTTCCCATCGCCCCAATTCACGCACGCGTCTACGGCATCGAGATTCAAACCCTTCCAGTTTCCGGAAATTTGCAGCGGAAAACCCGAATCGACTTGATCCATCTTTATGTTGAAGCGGTAATACTGCGAGCTAGCAAAGAAGTATGCATAGCCATTTCCCCAGTTAATGGCTGCATCGATACCTGTCGTGGGCAGTCCGCGCCAATTGCCAGAGACAGGTAGCGGATACGCGCTGTCAACCGAGTCGCGGTTGATGTCGTAGCGCGAGTATTGGCCAGCGTTGAAAAAATAGGCCTTGCTCATATGGGATCCCTAACTCTCGAGGTATTACCTCGAGGCACAGTGTTGTTCCACATTCAAGCTGTGCTCGCCCCAAGTTCTCCCCAAACTGCGTTCATCCAAATTCGCACGGATGCGGATGCAAGCCGGTGGCCACATTCCAAAGTCGTTCGTTCACAAACTCTATAGGCGGACCTGCTTGCAAACATACGAAGCCCGCTTCGCGGATTTGGCGCGAGTCGTTCGAGGAAACGAAGCGATCTTCGCTCGTGTTCACCATTTTTCAGCAGCTTGCACACGGCACGTCACGTGCAAAAGGACTAGCCATGTTGCTGGCCCGAGTCGAGGGGCCGCCATTTTTGAGGAGGGCAGACATGCCTCATGACACTGATCGCACGCAGTTGGAATTTGGGTCGGAACTTTCTGAGTACGGGGAAGTCCCCGAACTCGCGTCTGAGCAATACGAATCCGGCGAACTCGGAAGCATTCTCGGATCACTCTTCGGTGAGGCTCAGGCTGAAGGCGCCTTCGAGAGTGGTTTTCAAGAGTATGGCGAAACCGGAGAGTACGGCGAGCTGCCGGAAATCATGCACGACGAACTCGCTTCTGAGTTGCTGGAAGTACGCAGTGACCAGGAACTCGATCATTTCCTCGGAGACCTCTTTAAGAAGGTCGCCGGCGGCATTGGAAAAGTTATCAAGTCGCCCGTGGGTCAGGCGCTAGGCGGAATTCTAAAAACCGTGGCGAAAAAAGCCCTGCCCATCGCCGGCGGTGCGCTCGGAACATTTGTCGGTGGCCCTGTCGGAGGCATGCTCGGGTCGAAACTGGCGTCAGCGGCAGGTAGCGCGTTTGGCCTCGAGAACGAAGGTCTCAGCCCCGAGGATCGTGATTTCGAGGTGGCCCGGCGTTACGTGAAATTCGCGACGCATGCCGCCAGGAAAGCTGCGATGGCCCATCCACATATTGACCCGAACACCGTTGCGAAGGCGGCAGTAGTTGAAGCTGCGAAGAGATATGCACCTGGATTGTTAGCCCCGTTGGCGAGCATCCAGACCGCAGGAATTCCCCGAGCTGGTGTGAGCCGTCCTATTCACCGCGCCCCGGTATCGACAACGTTCTACCAGGAACCGGCTGCGGCGTACCGGTCACCGGCTCCGACGGCCGTGCAGGTTGATCCCACGTATCAAGTCCGAGACTACGGTCCGTACTCCGGCCAGTATCAGGCCCAAACGTCGTGCCCGAGTTGCGGAGGAACAAGCCGTCACCGGCGCCAAGGCAAGTGGATTCGTCGTGGCCGTCACATCGTCCTGCTTGGAGTGTAACGGCATATGAATTCCCGTTTAGCGGCGTTGTGGCTCCTCGAGCAGGAAGCGCGCGCACTTTTGGCGCGGCTTGGGCGCCTGAAACCTTTCGCCATGATCGCGCCGATGGTCATGGCGGCGAGCGTGCCCCAAGCTGCTCAAACGGCGATGGAGAACCACCTTATTCAGCGTCGCCGCAGGCTGCACATTCTGCTCGACGAGTTCATCGGTTGGGTGCGCAGCCCCAGGGGCCGGAGTGCGACTCCTGCGGCTGCGCAAAGCAAGTTGGTGTTCTTGAGACTGAGGTTTAATGCAGTGCTCTCACAATTCCACATCTTCGCCGACGTACTCACGCAAAGAAGCGAACACGAGATGGGCGTCTGGATCGCTGGTCTGGATGATTTCGCCGCCGATGCGTTGTCCCTTCCGGGTGGGTATTACGAGATGCCTCCGGTTGTATGTTATGTCGACCGGGGGCACGGCGGAGCCATTCGCCGTGCGCGCACACGGCTTCCCGGTGGAGATCCGAGCCCGGTCGCGATCATACGCATCCCGCACGAGCGGATGATTGGCAGCGGAATCGCGTCTTCCCTTGTGCATGAGACAGGTCACGAAGCTTCTCACTTGCTCGATTTGCTGGGTCCGTTACGAAAAGTACTGGCACTCCGCCAACAAAGCTCTCAGAGCGGCGTGCCCGTCTGGGGCTACTGGGAACGTTGGATTTCGGAAATTCTGGCGGACTTCTGGGGAGTCTCGAAAGTGGGAGTCGCATCCACGCTGGGTCTCGTGAGCCTGGTGAGTCTGCCGCGACCTTTCGTATTTCGTATCGATGCCCAGGATCCTCACCCGACTCCGTGGATCCGCGTGAAATTGAGTTGCGCGATCGGCAAACTTCTTTATCCGCATGCGCAATGGGATGCGATCGCTCAGCTCTGGAACGTGCTTTATCCGATGGATGGGCTGGAAGAAAACGAAAGAGCCACTCTGTCGGCTTTGGAGGCTGGGATACCGGAGTTCGTGCAGTTGCTCGTCAACTTTCGTCCGCCTACCCTGCGCGGAAAGTCGCTCAGGGAAGTGATGCCGCTGGCGGAACGTCATCCTTCGCGCTTGGCCGACTACTACCGGGAATGGAAAGCTACGCCGGCAAAAATGCGTATCGCGCCTCCATCTCTGGTGTTTGCCGTGATCGGCCAAGCCAAGGCTGACGGAAAAATTTCGCCTGAAACCGAAAGCAAGTTGCTCGCTGACTTGCTGAGTTATTGGGCGATGCGCAGTGCCTTGGATTCGTCCGCTATCTGTGCCAATCAACCGAGAGTGCGGCTGGTCCAGCCCCCGTCGGTTCCCGGTCAACTGACAACGACTTTACAGTGAGGAGAAATTGAATCATGACAGCTCAGCCAACTAACTCCGTTTTTCAAGGGCAAGAGGTGAAGTTCTCCATCTCGCCGTGGCCGCCTGCTGGTTTGGCAAAAACTCCAAACACAGTTTATGCAGAAGCCTGGACGATTGTGCCAACTGGAGAGACTCCTACAAGTTACGAGTACCACAATGTGGAGCGGGTGGATGATGCAAGCGGCAACTTCAACGGTGAGTTTCTTTGGGACACCAGCGAAGTTGAGCCTGGCTCGTACCACATATCAGTAAAGTTGAGCGACGGAGCCAAATCTGTAGTGCTTCCTTCTAACAAAGAGCAGAGTTCCAGCTTGACTCCTCCTAACGTTAACGTGAATTTGCGGCCGATCGCCGCTGGAGATGTGATCCCTGTCACGATGAGGCGCGCGGCCGAGCCGCCCACCTCTGATGCTGCGCTGTGGGTTGCGATCCGCTACAGCTCGAACCAGCTCTCGTTTCCCAACTTCGTCAAGTTCGCCGACACAATCATGTGCAACAACAATGGCGGGACGATTGACAATGTGATCGACGGCTATCTCAAAGGCCAAGGTTGCTTGCTCCCGTTGGCACAAAGAAGGTTCACGCCCTTTCCGAATATGGATTCGTACCGGGTGCTCAAGATTGCCACCGAATGTTTCATGATGCTCAACTGTGGCGTCTATCTCGCACCAGACATGTTGTTTGACCTGGTCAACAATCAGATTGTCGCCTCGAAGCCCCCGGTTCCGGGAGTTCCTTTTCCGCCGCCGGTCTTCGATGCCTCCGAAGATGCCGCTCGACTCAACCAGAGCGAGTCAACGCTGCCGGCGCAGATCACAAACTGGTGGAACGTTTACTTGCAATCGGCGAATCAAAACTTGAATAACGCCGATCCGCAGGGCCTCATCATTCCATACCTTGCATTGGTCCGATCGAGATTGAAGGATCTGCCGCTGACCACGGCATGCCAGATGGGGATGGAGTGTTATGGAATTCTGCAGCGCAAGCTGACGAATCCTTGCCTGATTGAGCTGATCTGGTCCTACTGGCACGAGGAAGCCATGCTGGTCCAGACGCTGAATGCAATCAGCCGGCGATTCCAGAATCTGCGTGGACCGGGGGATCGCGATCCGCTAACCCGGTTCGATATCGATCCACTACGCCGCCTCAACAGTTTTCTGTGGGGCTACGTGCAGGACGAGCAACACCGTCTTACTGTCGTGCGGCGCGCGTACGAATACAACCACGAATACGGTCTCGCTCTCGAGGGCAGGGCCGTTCGCGCGATGAGACCTTCCGACAGTCGCTCGAAATTCCTGGAGGCGTTCCACAACCTGTTGTATCTGTGCACGATCTTTTTCAAAGAAGACGATGACACCACAGTGGTCGCAGACGGCTTCCCGCTGCTGAATGCATTGCGCGAAGTGCATTACATACTGGCTGCGGGTGCGCACAATCAGTTTGGCGAACTCCCATCGATCGCCCGGCAGGAAATGCTGATGCAGCAGTGGCTTCTGGCGCGGCCGGAGATGCGCGAGTTCTTGGGCGGCAAGGTCATGGTTCCGTATCCCGAAGACTGGATGGACCGCGTAGACAACGTGAAGAGCATGGAAGGCTGGACCGACGTATCCGTCGTCCATTTCCATGATCTTGCAGTCTACGGGGAACAGGTCGTCCTCTCGATCCGGTACGGGGCCTGGAGCTTGACGACGGCAACCGCAACCCAGGCCGCCAATTGGGCGCGCTACTGGCGAAATGAAATTCAGGGATACATTCACGCATATCGTGCAGCTACGGGAGTGGATCTCACGTCAGAGCCAGTGAACTCCACATTGCCGTCGGTACTTCTGTTGCGCCGGCTGGCTACGCAACGGCCCATGGCTCGTCTCGTGTAGCAGGCAGCCGTGCTGGATTTTACTTCAGCACTCTACCTGGGAATGAAGCATCCGGCTGGCTCGCTTCTACCCTGGGAGGCTTTTACCAGTGGCGTTCCGGCGGCGCTCTTTGAACCGCCCGAGGCCAAGGAGGTGGCACAGCAGGTCGCGACTCTTCAAGGTTGTGAGCGCGGCCTGCTGGGCACATCGACTCTCCATCTATTTTGGGACTTCTTCGGAATGTTCTCAAGAGGAGGAGTGTCGGTTTACGTCGATCGCGGAACGTATCCCATCGCACGGTGGGGAGTCGAGCGTGCAGCCGGACGTGGTGCGATGGTTCGTGAGTTTGCTCATCACGATCCTGAGGACCTCCAAAGAAGTTTGGCCCTGAACACGCATGGCAATGCTCTTGTTGTCGTGCTGACCGACGGTTTCTGTCCTGAATGTGGTCGGCCGGCTCCGTTGCATGAGTACCTGCGAGTCGTTCGTTCTCGAGGTGGGTGGCTTGTTGTTGACGACACGCAGGCTTTGGGAATCTTCGGTACCTGGGACAACACTGCGCTTTATGGTCGTGGCGGAGGCGGAATGCTACCCCGTTTGCGGATCTCTGGTCCAGATTTGCTTGTTGTCAGTTCTTTGGCAAAGGGATTTGGGACGCCAGTTGCAGTCCTGAGCGGGAGCAAGAAGGCGCTCGACGAGTTTGAGATGAAGAGTGAGACACGTATGCATTGCAGTCCACCGTCACTCCCGGTGATTCGAGCGGCCCAGCACGCGCTGGTTCTAAATCGAGTACACGGCGACCGTCTTCGGGCACGGTTGTCGTCACTAGTCTTTCGCTTTCGCCGCCGCGCGCAAGAAGTTGGGGTTCGATGTAAAGAAGGACTGTTTCCGATTCAGACGCTTCTCACCGGGAGCAAAACAAACACGAGGGAACTGCATGAGCGATTGGCGCGTAACGGAGTGCGAACGGTGCTCCGCTACGAGAACGGAACATCGGATCTTCGAATCAGCTTCGTCATTACAGCGCGCCACACGCCACAAGAGATCGATCGAGCCGTCGGGGTCCTGTCTGCGTCACTGTGCAAGGTGAATGAACTCGCGATGTGAGGTAAGAAAATGAGTAATGAATTCAGCTTCGAAACTGCATCAGCGGAATCCAGCGAATCGAGCCTGGAACAACTGCTTGACCGATTGGAAGCACAGAGCGAAACCGCCGGAATCTCCGGCGAAGATGAATACGAAGTCTATTCGGAGGGCAGTCCGGGTATGGAACAGGAGCGCGGTGGATTTCGCGGTGGGTTCCAACGGCCCGTCCGCAGACCAATGATTGCAACGCGTGGTTGGCGGCTTGGGTGGGGTCGTCCTGCGTGGCGCTATGCCCGTGCTTATTGGACAGACGACGTGCAGCGAATGCTGTGGGCTCAACGATGCCTTGCGCAGTTGAGTGGGCTGTGGGTGCCGCAAACAGGAGTCAGCGATGAGCCCACGCGTCGAGCAATCGCACGGTTTCAAGCCGAAGAACAATTGCCTGCTACGGGTATTCTGGACGACCAGACGTTTGGCGCGTTGAGCGCCGTGTGTTCTCCGCCGAACGATCCCGCCTTACTCGAACAAGAATGGGAGAATCCTCCGGGGCCATCGAGCAGGCCGGAACCAGTCCTGGAGGGGCCGAGAATCTTCTTCAAACGGGACTCGATCGAAATCCGGCAGGATGCCACAAATTCTATGGTTCACGTTGTCCATGCATTCGAGCAGATTCGGTCATTTCTCGGGGGCAATCCCAGCAGGCACGTTACGCTGCACGGCTTTGCCAGCGCCGAAGGGAACCGGACTCACAATCTTGATCTTTCGCGGCGGAGAGCCGAACAGATACGGCGCACGATGATCGAGCTTGGCATTCCCGCGGGCCAGATCAGCGCTGTTGGCGACGGGTCGCGCACTGCCAATGGGCCTGAGTTCAATCGCGCGGTCGCAATCGAGTTTCGCTAGACGAGCGCGGTATCGATAAAGAAGCATCCGCCGCACGCACGGGTTCGTCCATTGCAGGTTTAAAACGATGATCATTGACAGTCACTGCCACGCTGGGAAGGGAGACGGACTTACGGGCCCGTGGGATACGGACGCTTCGCTGCGGAAGTACCTTCAGCGATCCGCGGTGGCAGGTATCAATCGCAGTGTTATATTCCCTGCATTTCATTCCAACTATGCAGCCGCGAATAGAGCCGTCGCTAGAATCGTGGCCCGCCATCCTGATCGATTTTACGGCTATGCATTCGTTCATTCGGACCGCGATCGCGGCCGTATTTTCGATATGGTCAAGGTCGCCGTCGAACAATACGGATTCCGGGGCATCAAAGTTCATCGTCACGATGGACGCATCACTCGCGAAATCTGCGAGGTGGCCCGCGCTTTTTCTCTACCGGTCCTTTACGACGTAATGGGTGAAGTCTCCGTGGTTGAATTGATCGCGCGGGAATACCCCGACGTGACGTTCATCATTCCTCACCTGGGAAGTTTCGCCGACGACTGGCGTGCTCAGCTCTCGATGATTGACCAACTCGCGCGCCATCCGAACGTCTACACCGATACGTCGGGTATCCGCCGCTTCGATTTGCTATACGACGCGGTCCGGCGCGCTGGAGCCCACAAAGTGTTGTTCGGCACCGATGGCCCGTGGCTGCATCCGGCAGTAGAGCTGGTGAAGGTCCGAGTGCTGGGATTGCCGCGGTACGAAGAGGACTTGATTCTCAGTGGTAACTTCCTGCGACTAACCGCAGGCGTGCGCAGGCGTGCGAAGTCGTACGTTCTCGCCGCAGTGGCCGCAGGATGGATGCCAACAGAATTTCGCGATCCTTGGGCCGCACAGCAGTTTCCTTCAAGCTGAATCGGCGAAGGAAATAGGATCGTCGTCCGATGTGTTCCCGTTTGTATTCTTACGTCGCGCCGCACGGCGCATCTGCAAAGCCCGATCCGTAACGCCCAGCTGCCGGGCGGCTCGAGATAGATTGCCACTGGCGTTTGATACCGCCAGCCGGATCGCAGTCTCCACGGTGGTGTGGCTAATTTCCTTGAGGCCAGCACCGACGGCGAGTGCCTGACCGATAGCACCCTCGAAAGGTCCGCGCCACCAGTCCGTTGTATCGAGATCTGCGGCGGGTCGTTCCTCTTTCGGAATGTCGCCAGCCGTCAGAGGCCCTGGGCCGACGTGTCGATAACTCATGCGCGAAACGACTTGCTTCAGGTCGCGAACATTCCCAGGGTAGCGACGCTGGCACAGATAATCGCGCACGGCCTGGTCCATCTCAGGCTCTTCGTTCTGTCTTAGCTGTCGCAAGAAATGCTGCGCAAGCTGCAAGATGTCATCCGGCCGTTCGCGCAACGGAGGGAGCCGGCAAGTCCAGGATGCGATGCGGTAGTAAAGGTCTCGCCGGAATCGGCCTTGCGCCTCCTCGAATAACAGGTCACGATTTGTAGCGCACACCAGCCGAAAGTCGGTCTGGTGCCAAACGTTGCTGCCAACCCGTTTGTAAGTCCGTTCCTGGACCACACGGAGCAGTTCTGCCTGCAGCATCAACGGAAGTTCGCCGACCTCATCAAGGAACAGGGTTCCACCGTGAGCCAGAGCGAAAGCACCCTCCCGCACTGCGACGGCACCTGTGAATGCGCCACGTTCATGGCCGAAGAATTCACTGCCTGAGAGTTCGGGCACGATCGTGGTGCAATCAAGAACCACCAAATCGCGTTTCTGGCGCTGCGCGTCGAGAGAGTGAATCAACCGCGCAACCAGTTCCTTTCCAGTTCCACTCTCGCCGGTGATGAGTACCGATGCATCCGTAAAAGCTGCTACCTCGACAATTTGTCGCAGCATCGAAATCCAGCTTGGATTGCTGCCTATCAAATGCTCGGCGACAAGCGGCGATGCAACCACGTCGTCGATCGTGCCCCATCGTTCGAACCGGGATGCAATCTCACGGGCTGGATGACTCGAGTGATCCCAGGAAAATACATCGGAGGCGCCACTGGCGAGCAACTGCCATACGGCATTTCCCCTGAACTCAGACTGAGACAAGGCCACCGCAAGGATCCGCTCCAGACCGTTACGACTGAAAACGCGAACCAGATCGCAGAGGGATTGGCTGACCTTGTCGAAGAAGAGGATGCCCTGTCCAGATGGATTGTCGGAGGAAAGCAGATGCGTGGACACGTGTTCGCGCGCCAACGAATGCAAGATCGCACTCCGACGATGAGAATCGACGCCGTCCACAAAGCGGTGCCACAAGCTGGACATAACCACCGCCGATCAAGGCTCTAGAGAATACGTTTTCGTTTTGTGCGATCCCCGGCGCACATATCCCGCGGCTTCGAGGAATCGAAGCCCCCCGGCACGCACCAGCGGGGAAGAAATGGGTGCGTATTTGCCGTTACGGTGATCAGGCTGTGATACGTGGCAAGGCGAGAAACCTGGCACTCAGAATGCGTTGCCACTCAGAGCTTGCGGTCTCCGGATGGCTACTTCAGGCTTTACAGGGATTCCCGTTCCGCGATCTCAACCTCTTCGAGCTATTGGGACGTACGCACGGGGAAGGTGCGGCTTAGACGAATGCGCTTAGCCAAAATGTAGGCCTTGCCGCCCTGTGGAAGCAAGGAAAAAAGTAAGCCTGTTACGAAATCCGAACGCGGGCACGACGCCGTTTTCAAGCTTTATCGCGGGCTGCAGGAACAGGAAGAGAAAATGCAAATGGGAAGACTGTGTTCGTTTCAGGTTTTCGCCACCGGCTTGCTGCGGAACAGTCCGACGGTTTCTGGTTGCGCCGATTTGCAGAGAACCGGCGGAAGGCCCTTCGCGATCAGCTTTGCGTCGCCGACGACCATCTTCCCAATTTGCCGGATGGTTTCGTTCATCGCGCCGGCCTGATGAGCGCAAAGCAGCATGTTCCCGCTCTGCCTAGCCGGATGATTTGCGGGTAGTGGCTCCTGCGGAAACACGTCGGTCGCGACGAAGATCCGACCGTTGCGGGCAAAATCGACAAGCGCATCAAAATCGACCACTGCGGCACGGCTGACCAGAACTAGCGCAGCACCGGGCTGCATCATCGAAAACTGGTCACTTCCCAGAAATCCTTGATTCTCCGACGTTGCGCCGGCGACGACGAAGATCACTCTCGAAAGGCGCAACACTTCTTCGAGGGAGGCCCCGCTGCAGCCCAACATGCGAAGGTATTCTTCCGGCAGCCAGGGATCATAGGCACGAACGAGACAACCGAAGGGCTGAAGCAACGGGAGAATCGCTCTTCCCAAATCGCCGAGGCCAATAAAGCCGACATTCTGACGAAACAGGGAAAATGCCTCTCGATTGGCCGCGAGCCCGTATTCCTCGCTTCCTTGCCGGAATTTGCGATCAGAACGAGTGATGCCACGGGCCAGATCGAGGGCCATGCCTAACGCGGCCTCTGCTACCGGTTCAGCAAACACAGGGCCGATGCCGAGAACGCGAATACCGTGACGAAAGCAATATCCGTAGTCCACGTTCGGCAAGAAGTTGCCCTCGACATTAAAGATCGCTCGGAGTGATTGGGCTTTCCCAAGCCGTGATTCCGGCAACTCAAACTGACCGATAATCATGCTCGTGTCGCCTGCGATCGTGTCAAAGATGTCATCGCTTACCGGGCCGGCTTCGTGCACGGTAAGTTCTCCGAGGTTTCGCAACTGCACCAAGTCATCGGAGTCGAAGATATCTGCAACCGCGCGCGGTGCCGGCGCGAGAAAGATGCGCATCAATGGGGCACCTTGAAGCATCATTTCCTCCTCAAAAATAGGCGGCACAACCAACGCTCAGGGCCGTGGCACGATTGGCAAGATCAGAGTCGAAGGATGATCCGCGTCGTGGACGACCACATTCTCTGCGGGAACCAGTTTTTGCGAGTGTGCCGAGTCGTCCCCCGTGTTGGAGTTTCTATCGAAACGAGGGAAATTGCTGCTGGCAATTTCAAGCCGCAAACGGTGACCTCGCCGGAATACGTTCGAAGTTGCCCAGAGATCAATGCTGAACTTGTAAATCTCGCCCGGTTTCAAGAGTTCCGGGATTTGCTGAGAGTTGCGAAACCGCGCGCGGACAATACCCTCGGTCAAGTTCTGCGCAAATCCGTCGGGCGCCGCGTCAACAAGCTTGGCGACAAAATCGGTATCGACCGCTGAGGACTTGGCGAACAGCTCCAGACGAATTGGCCCGGTAACCTCGAGATCGTTCGCGAGCTCCGGAGTGGAATAAACGAGGACATCCGGTCTTGCCTCGACGGATCGCTGGTCGCGCGGGCCAGGCCCAAGATGCGCGGAATCGCAACACAGCGGACCGCCGACGGTCGGCGTCGGGTTGGTGGGATCGTAGGTGTACTGATCGGCCTTCTCTGCGCCAGGCGGCGATGTCGAAAGAAGTCCATCTCCGGTTGCGGTGTTCGCCTTACCTCTGGAGTGAAGGTAATATTTCGTCTCTTTCGCCCGGGCAAGCGGCCAGTCGTCTTCGTCCCTCCATTGATTCGCTCCCATGACGAAAATCTTGGTGCGCTTTGGCGCCGAAAACTCATTGGCGACATTCTTGAATAAATGGTCGTACCAATTCAGCGTCACGCTGTCTTCATCGAAGGGTGCCGCTGGGCCGAAGTCCACTTCTCCAATTTTTTGCGCCGAGCCCGCGTGCCCTCCGATCGTCACCAACAGACGTTGGCCTTGGCGCGCAGAATCGTCCGCGGCATGTTCCTTCAGGCCAACATAGTTGCGCAGCGACCCGCCGAGGAAGATGTCATACCACGCTGCCACGGTGAGCGATGGCACTCGGATATCTGCGTAGTGTTCCTCAATGGCCCAACGCTTCCAATACTCGTCGTAATTTGGATGCT
>Ga0335080_10000928_pt1 | contig 28020 bp, 25 predicted proteins | sample Lox_Sample_34_FD_206720 | JGI IMG/M metagenome (GOLD analysis project Ga0335080, IMG submission 206720) | Soil microbial communities from Loxahatchee National Wildlife Refuge, Florida, United States - Lox_Sample_3.4 | ecosystem: Environmental > Terrestrial > Soil > Wetlands | place: USA... | reverse complement strand
AGCTTCACTGGCATGGGGTACTTCACGCTCCGGTCTCCTGTCGCGATCCGCGACAAGGACGGCAATGGCTTCGCGGCTGCTTGTAGCCCAGAGGCAGGACGACGAATCTGCCGCCCGCGCTCTTGTCGATCCCCAGCAGCCCCACGTCCTCGCCAGACGGAAACGATGTTGCCGTTGAGCGAGCCGTTGTCGTCTGCCGGCGGGACCTCGATCACGATCGGGCCGACGTCTCTGGTATTGAAGAACGCCCTGAAGTAGATGGCGTCGGGGTTGGGCGTGAGCGCCTGGTTGTGCCCGTCGAGCGGACGACCCCAATAGACGGTCTGATTCACCTTCCCCGTCGTCTTGGTCAGCATTTTCTGAAGCATCAGGTCGGTGTTGACCGCCGACGTGCCCCAGATGACGGCTTCGACGGCCCGGCGCTCTATCTGGCGACGTGCAGGATCTTCGGCAGATGGCGTTTTCGGATCCATATTCTCCTCCGTGCAACCAAGGCGAACGCGGCCCCGAGCTCCTCCTCGTGGCGCAGGTTCGTCCTTACAACTGCGAATCATCCCTGCGATATGTGATCCTTCATCTTCATCATCGCCACCGTCGCCGCCACGCCGCCGAGCGTGTTGATGAGCCCGCGATGCTGCGCGTAGAACGCGCCGAGCTGATCGGCGACGCCGCCGGGGTGAATGTCGTCGGCGTGATTCACGACCTCCTGCACCTGCTGCGGCGTGAGCTTCGAGGCCTGGCTCGGCGTGATCTGCGTCTGGCCCGGCTTCAGGATGCCGGCGAGCGCGCCGCCGCCCAGTCCCGCCATTACCCCGGGACCGAGCGTGCCGAGGAGCTGATTGAGCATCCCAGCCTGCTGCGTGCCATTCGACTGTCCGAAGAGCTGCGAGACCATGGCGCCGATGTCCGGCGTCTGGTCGGAGTTGAACGCGGCGGCGAGCCCTTTGGCCAGCACGTCGCTCGGTGCATTCTGCGCGACCTGGTTGAACTGCGTGCCCTGCTGCTGGCCGCCGAGGGCCTGATTCAACATGTCCATGAGTCCCATGACCGTCTCCTTCTGACGAGCGCCTACTGCTGCTTGCGCGCGAAGTGATAGATGACCAGAAGCACGACCGCGCCGACGACCGAGGCGATGAATCCCGCGGGCTGTCCTTCGGCGTACCAGCCGAGCATCTGCCCGATGAACGTCGCAACGATCGCGCCGGCGATGCCCAGGATCGCCGTCAGCCAGAAGCCCGAAGGCCCTCCGCCCGGCGCGATGAACTTGGCGATGACTCCAGCGATGAAGCCGATGATGATGGTCCAGATCCAATGCATCATGATGGTCTCCTTTTGAAGAACGGCCTTCTTTCCCGTCGAGCTCCTCGTTTCCCCTCGGGTCGGGCAGCAAGCCTCACGGCCCGATCGGATGCTTGCCTTCGTTGCCTCCTCGCTTCAACTTGCCCGTTGCACCGCAGGCGGCTTCCAAGTGCCGTCGGTCACCTGTTTCTTCGGGACGTAGAGCCGCAGGGCCAGCTTGAACGGGCCGCTCTTCGTCGCGGGCAGCCAGTTGCTCTCCTTGTCTGCGCCGGGAGACGTGCTCTGGATATCGAGCGTCAGCAAACCATCCGCTCCCGGCGTGCAACCAAGGAAGGCGTCGTGGCCGCGCAGCAGGCGATCCGCGACGTCGACGGGCGTGAGTTTGTCGTCATTGGCCATGGGATTGCTCCTCGACTGCCGGCGGACGCGGTTGCTCGCGTCCGCCGGCTCCTATAGGAATGTCCGACTAGTCCACGGCCAACGCCGCGTGGGCCAGCTTCTCGAGGTCGAGGTACTGCCCCTTCTCGACCGTGACCCCGACGCCGAGGATCGTGCCGCCCTTGAACGCTCCGGGCGACTTGTACTCCTCGCTGACCGAGTCGCCGCTGTCGCGGCCGACGCACAGACCGTCCCCGGCCAGCGTGAACTTGCCGACCTGCGCCTTCATGTCGCCCTGCGCCGCGATCTTCTCGTCGACGTAGAGCGTCGCCTTGCCGAGAGATTCGCCGTACTTGCCCGCCCCCGAGCGGATGAACTCCATGCCGAGGGTGTGCTTGCCTGGCTTCAGCTCCTCGGAGACGAACTGCTGTTCGGGCTTGATGCCGAGGAAATTGTAGACGTAGTGGAGCTTCCTGTCCTTGATGAAGAGCGCGTGGCCGCCGAAGCGCGAGCCGTGGGCAAAGATGACGCCCGAGCAGTTCGGATCCTTAATCTCGACGTCGGCCAGGATCTTGTACGAACGTCCACGGACGTTGACGGCAACCCCTTCCGGAATCGGAGACGTTCCGGGATAGTAGATGTACCGCTGGCGGGGCTTCTCCTCGCTCGGCCGCTCGACACCGAGCAATTCCGCCGCGCTTCGATCGTCCAGCGGCAGCACGAGGTTCTTCTTGGCCTCGTCGAACCAGGCCTTGATGAGCGCCTTCAACTTCGCCGGATTCTGCTTGGCGACGTTCGTGGATTCGGAGCGGTCCTTGTCGACGTGATAGAGCTCCCACTCGTCCTTGTCGAAGTGCCCCTTGCCGGTGAGCGGCGCGTGCAGCGCGACGGCCTTCCAGCCGCCTTCCCACATGCCGCGCGTGCCGAGCATCGCGTAGTACTGGCGCTTCTTCTTGGTCGGAGCGTCGGGCTTGGCGGTGAAGCTGTAGCGCATCGAGACGCCGGAGAGCGGGTACTGCTTCACGCCGCGATACACCGTCGGCATCTTGAGCCCGCAGACATCGAGGATCGTCGGCACGATGTCCGTGGAGTGGTGGTACTGGTTGCGGACCTGGCCCTTCGCCTTGATGCCCTTGGGCCACGAGATGACCAGCGGGCAGCAGGTGCCGCCGGCATACTCCGAGTACCGCTTGAACATCTGGAACGGCGTGGAGAACGCGACCGCCCACCCGGTCGGGTAGTGGTTGTACGTGTCGGTGCTGCCCAGGACGTCGAGGTACTTCAGGTTCTCGGACAGCTCGTCCGGATAGTTGTTGAAGAACTTGTTCTCGTTCACCGAGCCGCTGGGGCTGCCTTCGCCGGAGGCGCCGTTGTCGGAGCAGTAGAAGATGATCGTGTTGTCGAGCTGCTTGGTCTCTTCGAGGTAGTCGATGATCCGTCCCACCTGCGCGTCGGTGTACTCGGAGAACCCTGCGTAGACCTCGGCCATGCGCGAGAAGAGCTTCTTCTCGTCGGGTTTGAGCGTGTTCCAGGGCCTCACCGCGTCACCGGGGTTGGCGATCTCCTGCGGCACCGGGTTGATCGGCGTGAGCTTGGTGCCTTTCGGCAGGAGCCCCTTCTGGATCATGCGCGGCAGTGCCCACTCGCGATACGCCTCGTAGCCGTCGTCGAACTTGCCCTTGTACTTGTCGATGTACTCCTTCGGGGCATGGTGCGGCGCGTGGTTCGCGCCAGGGCAGAACCACATGAACCACGGCTTGGACGGATTGCTCGCCTTCTGATCGCGGATCATCTGGAGAGCCTGGTCGGCAAGGTCCTTCGACAGGTGGTAGCCCTCCTCCGGGCTGTAGGGCTGGTCGATGAACTTGTTGTCCTCGACGAGATCCGGATACCACTGGTTGGTCTCCCCGCCGAGGAAGCCGTAGAAGCGATCGAAGCCTTTCTGGAGCGGCCATTCGCTGCGGCTCGCTCCGGAGGCGATGTCCTGTTCAGGGACGTTGTGGTCCTTGCCGAGCCAGAACGTGCTCCAGCCCGATTCCTGCATCACCTGCGCGAGCGTCGCGCATTCCGCCGGGGTGCGACCGCTCCAGCCCGGGAAGCCCTGCGCCCCTTCCGTGATGCACGAGCAGCCGTTGAGGTGGTGGTTGCGGCCGGTCAGAAACGTCGAGCGCGTCGGCGAGCAGAGCGCGGTGGTGTGCCACTGCGAGTACATCAGTCCGTTGTCGGCAAGCTTCTGGAGCGTCGGCATGTTGATCCGGCCGCCCATCGGCGACCACGCCGCCAGGCCGGTGTCGTCGAACAGGACGATGAGCACGTTCGGTGCACCGTCCGGGGCTTTCGGCAGCGTGAATGGACCCCAGTCGGGCTTGGAATCGCGGATGTCGAGCTTGATGACGCCTTTGAACGTCTTTTTCGGCATGGCTTGATGTCCTTTCGTGATGGGTTGGACGTCTCGGGACTTCTCACTCGATGGCGGCCTCGATCCGTCGATTCGAGCCTGTCACAGAAGAAGCTTGGCGGCCGCATCGAGCATCTGATCCACCGAAACCATGGTCAGCAGCAGTGGCGCCACCGGCAGCGCGGTCGTGACGACGAGATACAGCATAACCACTCGCCGCACCGGAACCAGGCCGATTTCCTCGACGACCTGGTAGCTGTTGCCCAGGTCGGCAAGCGACTGGATGTCGCCGGTGCCGAGCAGGCTCTCTCCGTCGGGCTGTCTGCCGGCCAGCCACTTTTGCTTGAAGTCGTACACGTAGCGCTGCGCGAAGGTCCCGTATTCGCGCAGGCCCGCACGCTTGGCGCGCCACAGAGCCGGCATGAAGACCAGCAGCGGCCCGACGGCGAGGAAGAGCACGAACACCAGCGCCGCGAGCATCTCGATCTTGTATTGCGGCAGCGTCGCACCATTGAAGAAGATACCGTCGGCGAACATGCCGGCGAGGAGCACGCCGTGGGCGAGCACCAGCGGCGCGAACGCCCACGGCAGCTCGGAGAGAAAGCCGAGCCCCGCGTTCCGGTCGGGATGCAGCGGCGAGAGCTTGAGGTCGATCCGCGACACCTGCCACAGGAACCGCGCCCAGACGAAGAGCCGGAAATACCAGCGGAACAGCAGGAACTGGAAGATCGGTATGCTGACCAGCGCCTGCCACCAGCCGGCAGGCGTCACCTGCGGGGCGCCGCTGTCGAGTACGCGGTACCAGGTCGATACCGGGAGCGCGATATTCAGATGCCAGATGACCCCGATGCCCACCCCGTAGACGAAGACGAGCAGCAGGATCTCGATGACGATCGAGTTGCGCAGCCGCATCGCCGAATCGATGGCGGCTCCGAATCTCGGCCGCGCCGCATGGTCTACGACACCGCGCTCCACGAACTCGCGCACGACGACCGGCATCCGGTCGTGCACGACTCGCTCCGCGATGACGAGCAGCGGGAGCGCCACCAGGAGGCGCAGGTGCGTCTCGACGTCGAGCAGGAAAGGCACCTTGACGCCGCTCCACGCCAATCCGTCGATCAGAGACAAAACGAGCGGCGGCAGCCACGCGAGCAACGTGAGCCCGACCACGCGCCGGTGCAGGAGCTCGAGCGCCGGTCCCGACACGTGCGTTCGCCGGTAGAGCTGGTAGAGCGGACCGCCGAGCATCACCGACAGGTCGTAGCGACCGTCCAAGGATGTCGTGCCCGGCGGCTCGTCGATCTTCATTGCGGCGGGAGAGCCCATCGCCTTCAGCGCGCCCGGCGGCCCCGTGCGGCTGGCCGACGCGCGCTCGATCCGGCCCCGGGCGCCCCGCCCTGCCCCGTCTGCCACGCCTGGACGTACTCCTGCGCGGCCTCGCGCATGAACTTGCCGATGTTGCGGTATTCCTCCTCGCCCAGGTTGGCGAGCGAGATCCGCACCGACCAGGGCGGGCCGCCGAAGCCGCCGCCGTCGAGCAGCACCACCGACGACTTTTCCGCGATGCGAAAGAGGAAGTCGACCGGCTCGTAGTTCGCCTCAAGGTATTCGAAGAATCCGTCGCCGTAGGTCTTGCGAGCCCATACTTCGAGGTCAAGCTCCACGTAGTACCAGGCTCGCAGCGGATCGTTCGAAGGCAGGGTGATGCCGAGTCCTTCGGAGAGAAGGTCGCGGCGCTTGTGGCAGATCGCCATCGTTGCGCCCTTGTAGCGGTCTTCCGGGTCGAGCAGGTGCGTCAGCGCGAAGAGCGCCATCTGCACCTGCTGCGGCAGCGACAGCCCCGCAGTATGGTTGAGCGCCACGTCGCGACTGTCGGCCACCATCCGGTCGATGAACTTCATCTTGTCCGGCTCGAGCGTGAGCGAGCCGTAGCGCCTCCGGAGCGTCTTCTTCGTCGCCGCCGGCAGCTTCGCGATCTGCGCGTCCAATACGTTCTTCTGGTGCACGGCGATCACGCCCAGCCGCCAGCCGGTGCAGCCGAAATTCTTCGAGAAGGAGTAGACGCCGATGGTGTTGTGCGGCAGCTCCGCCATGAACGACCGGAAGTGGGGCACGAAGGTTCCGTAGACGTCGTCGGTGACGATGACGAGGTTCGGGTTGCGCTTGACCGCACGCACGATCGAGCGCATCTCGCCGGGGGACAGCGCGACCGACGGCGGATTGCTCGGGTTGACGCAGAAGAGCAGCTTGATGCGCCGGTCGGCGAGCTTGGAGAGCTCCTTCTCGCTGTAGTGCCAGGTGTGGAGGCCGTCGCCGCTCCTGTCGTCGGCGTGGATCGGCACGATCCGGAAATCGAAGCGCGCGAGCTGCGCGATCTCGATGTACGGGGTGAAGATCGGCATCATGATCGCGACCCGGTCGCCGCGCTTGAGCAGGCCGTTCTGGGCAAGCGAGTCGAAGATGTAGCACATGGCCGCCGTGCCGCCTTCGGCCGCGAACAGATCGTACCGGCCGTTCGGCGGATGGCCGTCGCACATTTCCTTGGCGAGATAGGCGTGAACGACCTTCTCGCAATGGACGAGCATCCGGTCCGGGGTCGGATAGTTGTCGCCGATGATCGAGTCGGTGAGTTCGTGGATCCAGGCGTCGGCGTCGAACCCGGCCTTCTTGCCGTATTCGTAGACGCCCTTGAGGAACTCCGCGCCCGGCGTGTCGCGCTCGCTCGTGAGGAAGTCCTTGAAGCGATTGCCGATGCCGGACTTGTCGGGCATGCCGGCGATGATGCCGTCGTCGCGCGTGCGCCGGCATTCGCCGAGTGCGAACTTGCCGAGCAGGAAGAACGCTTCCCGCGCTCGCGTGGCGATCCAGTTCGGATTGCCGCGGCCCGCATTGAGCATCATGGCGGTGCTCGTGCGCTCGTTCGCCTGTGCGAGCTGGATCAGCGTGTCCTTGAGCTCGAAAGGCGAGAGCCGCGTGAGCGCCTTCTGCCGCGCGCGGCCGGTCTTGAGCTTGGGGGCGACGACGGTCATTTCAGATCTCCTTTCAGTGCACGAGCGCGACGATCACTGAGCCCCACAGGGCGAGGAGGACATTGCCTACGGCATAGGTGACGCCGTAGCCGAGCGTGGGAACCTTGCTCTTCGCGACGTCCTGCACGGCGGCGAGCGACGGCGCCGACGTGCCCGCTCCGCAGCAGACGCCGAGAAGGATCCCGGGGTGCATGTGGAAGATGTACTTGCCGGCCAGCAGCGTGACGAGCTGCGGGATGATCACCAGGATCAGCCCGGCGACGACCAGGCTCAGCCCGGATTGCTGCAGCCCCTTCACGAAATCGGGACCCGCGGTGAGCGCCGTCACCGCGAGGAACGTGGTCAGCCCCATCGAATCGAAGAGCCATACCGCTGCTTCGGGCAGCTTGGGTATGCGGCGGTCGACCGAGCGCAGCCAGCCCAGAACGAGTCCGCCGATCAGCACGCCGACGCTCTGGCTCAGGCCGATCTCGAGCCCGTGAGCGCGGAACGCCGGGATGCCGATGAGCCCGCCCAGGAACACGGCCGCAGCCACGAGCGCCACCTCGGTCGCGTTCGTCGGCCGGTCGGCGTAGCCGATCGTCGCGGCGACGTGCGCGACGGCTTCCGGCATGCCGGCCAGCGTGATCACGTCGCCGCGTGCGAGCCGGGTCTCCGCGGTGAGCGGGAGCTCCGCGCCGCCTCGCGTGATCTTCCGGACGCCGACCCCTCGCAGGCTTTCCGGGCCCAGGTGACCCGTCAGCTCCCGGACCGTGACGCCGCCCAGTGCTTTGTCGGTGATCACCGCGTCGACGGTGTCGATCGGAAAATCGAGCAGCGCCTTGTCGTCGACCTCCGGGCCGATCGCAGTCTGCTCGCCGAGGAGCACCTGGCGCCGCGCGGCAAGCGCCACGACGGCCCCCTTGGGGATTAGCATGTCCGGCGTCGCGACGGCGATCCGGTCGCCCTGGCGGATGCGCGCGACGAAGAGCCGCTGGCCGCGCGCCGCAAATGCCGCCTCGATCTCGCGTGCGGTCTTGCCGGCGTAGCCGTCGCCTTCGACGCGCAGGGCACGGACGGTGAAGGGGCGATAGCCGGTGACGATCGCGTCGTCGGCAGCGAGACCCATCTGCTGCTCGAGCTTCGCGCATTCCGCGGCGAGGTCGACGCCGAGGATGTGCGGGCCAAAGCGCGCGAGAAAGGTGACGGTCGACAGGACTCCCAGGAAGTACGTCACGGCGAAGGCGACGGCGGCGTTGGCGATGAGCGACTGCTTGCTGCCCGCCTCGATCGGCAGCCGGTTGATCGCGTCGGTCGCGGTGCCGATGGTCGCGGATTCGGTCGTGCCTCCCGCGAGGAGGCCGCCCGCCGTGCCCGCGTCGTAGGCCGCGATGCGCGCCGCAACGTACGCGATCGCGAGCGCCGTGACGCAGAAGATCACGGTCAGCGCGATCTGCGGCAACCCGCTCGACTTGAGCCCGTTGAAGAACTGCGGCCCGGTGCGATAGCCGATCGAGAACAGGAACAGCAGGAAGAATACCGTCTTCAGGTCGGCGGACGGTTTGACGCCCGCCTGGCCGATCACGACCCCGGCGATCAGCACGCCTACCACCGCGCCGAGCGGGATCGTGCCGAGCTTGATCTTTCCGATCCAGTAGCCGAAGGCGAGCGTCAGGAACACCGCCATCTCCGGATGGCTGCGCAGCACGTCGACGAACCAGGCCCACATGAGTCTTATCCCCTCTCAGCCGAATGGCCCGATGTGATAGAGCATGCTGACGATGGCGAACGCCCCGATGAGGAAGAGCAGGCACGCCACGATCAGCGTGTACGAAACGGGGAAGACGCTCTCGCCGTGGAGCAGCTGGTCGGCCATCATCGCGCGCCGCTGCTCCCGCAGCCCGACCATGTACCAGACGTCGGACGCGATCCCCAGCACGAGAATCAGGATGCCGAGCAGCACCAGCGATATGCCGAAGTTACGCGGAGCCTCCGAGTGGGTGATGATCTTCTCTTCACCGAGTTTCTGGAAGAAGCTGAAGATCGTGAACCCGAAGCCGATCATCGACAGTGCGGTGCGGATGACGGCCATCAGCGTCCGGTCCTGCGCGAGCCGGGTGCGCTGGAAGGCCATCCCGGTTCGTCGCATTGCGAGCTCGGTCGATATCTCGCTCGACGGGGATTGACCGGTTACGTGCGCTTGCGGAGGGTCAGCTGGCATCGGAGGCTCCCGTGGTCGTCGGCGGAGCGGCGGGCTTGAGGTCTTCGCGGATCTTCATCACGAGATCGACGAACGTCTTCTCGTCGACGAGCTTGAATCCGGCTTCCTGCAGCGCTTCGCGCGCCGCGTGTCGCGCGTTGCCGAACAGGAGGTCGATTCCGCGCCTCGCGAGCATTTGCTGTGCCTTGGTCAGGGCGTCGCGGGCGGCGGCATCCGGGATGCCGAGGCTGTCGGCATTGACCATGACGGCGTGCAGGCCCCGAGGCGCCGCGTCCGCGATCGCGCGCATGTCCTGCACGAAGACATCGGCGTTCGCGAAGAAGAGCGGCGCACCGAAACGGTAGATGACGGTGCCGTCGACGAGCGGCAGCCGCGCCGGATCGAAGGCTTCGTAGTACCGATCCGGGGAGCGGCCGGAGAGAAGCGAGCGCTGCGGCTGCATGCCACGACGCAGCGCCTCGGCGAGCGCCGCCCCGACGCCGATGCCCACGCCGGTCATCGGGCTGGTGAACAGCACGCCGGCGATCGCGATCAGCGCGATCCAGAAGTCCTCCCGGCGCAGGCGCGCGAACTCGCGGAGCTTGGCGACGTTGATCAGGTCGAACGCGGCGACGAACACGACGCCGGCGAGGGCAGCGAGCGGCATCGGCTCGATCAAGGTCACGACCGAGAAGGCGGTGAGCAGGAGCAGCAGCCCCGCGACGATCGGCGCGAGGCGCGTGTTCGCGCCGGCGCGCATGCCCACGACGCTGCGCGACGTGCTGCATCCCGCGACGAAGCCGCCCCAGAGGCCCGAGAGCAGGTTCACGCCGCCGAGCGCGAAGTATTCTCGCCGAGCGCGGATCGGCGGATCGCCTTCCTTGGCGAGCGCCTCCGCGTTCGCGAGCCCGTCGACGTAGACGAACAAGGCGAGACCGAGCGCGGGCGCCCACATCGCGGCGTAGGCGTCCTTCCCGATCGAGAGCGGAGAGACGAATTCGCCGAACTGCCCGAGCGCGCTGCCGATCACCGGCACGCCTTTCCCGGCGAAGTCGAACAGCATGCTCGCGGCGGTGGCGATGAAGAGGACGACGAACGGCGCGGGGACGCGTGGGAGCAGCCATTTGAGCGCCAGCACGCCCGCGATGGCTGCGAGCCCGACGCCCAGCGCGAACGTCCCGTGGGTGAGGAGCTCGGTCGCCTGCCCGATGAGGATCGAGATGCCCGTGCCCGCCAGATAGCCGACGAACACCGGCGCAGGGAACAGCCGCTGCAGGAAGGTGATACGCAGCGCGCCCGCAACGAACAGCACGACGGCAGCCATCAGCGTAAGCGCGGCGATGTACTCGCCGAGACTCGCCTGCGGCACGCTCAAGACCGCAGCGCCGACCATCGCGCAGATGCCGCCGGCGGGACCGATCGAGATCCGCCGGCTCGAACCGAGGAGCGCGTATGCCAAGGCGCCGCAGATCGCCGTGACGAGGCCGGCGATCGGCGTCGCATGCGCGAGGCGCGAGTACGCAAGCGCCTGCGCTGCGGACACGGCCCACAGCGTGAGCCCGGCGAACATGTCGCCGGGGAGGTTCGCCATCGCGTAGCGGGCGCTCGCGGAGCTCATGTCGGCCTGGTGAACGGCTCGACGCAAGGCGCGGCGGCGCGGCCCGTCAGCGCCGCCATGGCCCGTGCTTCGCGACGGCATCGGCGAGCGAGCGGGCGCGCGCGAACATCGGGTCGAACAGCGCGTTGTACAAACCGAGGCCGACCATCGCGCCGAGCGCGATCGAGGTGATCGTGAACACCGTGCTCACGAACGCGTCGATGCCGGCGAGCCGGTCGGTCGAGACGAGCTCGGTCAGGCCGATCAGGCCGAGCGAGCCCGGCACGAGCAGCCACAGGCCCGGCGGAAACGTCACCACGGCCGGCGGCCCGCTCCACTGATGCTGGATGAAATACGCCACGGCGGTCATCGCCAGCGCGCCGCTGAAGCCGCCCATGTAACCGCCGAAGGCCGCTCCTCCCGTCGCCTGCCCGATCTGGGCGACCGCGAGGACGATGAACAGCCATGGAAGCTGCTTGAGCGGCATCGAGTAGTGCAGCGCGTGTCCGATCGCGAAGAGCATCACGCCGAGCCACGGCGCCCAGGCGCCCAGCCGCTCCTCCGACAGCGGACCGAAGAGCTGGCCCGGCGGGAGGCCGATCAGCGAGGTCGCGGCGAGCATGCCGAGCGCGAGAAAGAGGAGCTGGGCAAGTCCGGTGACGAAGCGGCTGCCTCCGGAGACGACGTCGCCGTAGGCGAGTTCCATCACCGCGACCGCGAGCAGCCCGCCGGGAAGAAACGTCGCCAGCGACGCCACGAGCACCGGCATGGGGCTCGCGGGAAATCCGTGCTTGGCCGCAAGCAGCGCGATCGCGGCGACGATGAAGGCCGCGGCAGTCGGCAGGAGCGTCTGGAAGAGCCCGCGATTCCGGGCGGCGATCTTCAGCCCGCCGACGACCGCACCGAACCCCGCCGCGGCGCCGACGACGCCCGGCCGCGGCTGAAGGATGAGCGCGAGCCCCGTCGTCAGCAGCACGTGCCCGGCGATTCGGAGCGGAACCGAGTACAGGGGCGGCGACGCGAGGATCGCGCCCAGGCGCCCGATCGCTTCCTGGGGCAGGATCTCGCGGCGCTGCGCGCGCTCCGCGAGCGCGAAAACGGCGTCGATCTGGTCGAAGCGCAGCGCGAGGCCCTCCTGCGAAGTGAAATCTGAGCGAGCCGAGTCGCCCTCGCCGAACTTCACGAAGAGCGCCGTGGGCAGTGCGACGACGTTCACGTGATCGGCGCCGTAGGCATGCGCGATGCGGCGCACCGTGTCTTCGACGTAGGCGACCGTGTCGCCGGTCGCGAGCAGGGCATGGCCGAGCCCCGAGAGCATGCTCAGGAGCTGGTGCGAGGTGTAGCCCGGCTCCTCCGGAGGCGGCATCGCGGCCTCCGGACGAATCAAGCCATCCGCACTGCCCGGCCCGCTCGGATCGATCGCCATGAGTGGGGTCCCCAGCCTGTTCGCTCGTCATCGCCGTCGCCCGATCAAGCGCGCTTTTCCCCGGTTGTCGGCTTCATTGCAGCGCGCTGGAGCTCGCGATTGGTGTCGACCTCGCGATCGAGGAAGTAGGACAGGAAGGTGCGGATCACCGCGATCACCCCGAGACGGCCGACTTCGTCCCAGCTCGGCGAAAACGAGGTGCTCACGATGTCGGCCGCGAGCTGGAAGGTGAGCGCGGCGACCAGCCACTGAGCGAAAGCGAGCCACACGGCGCGCTTCTCCATGTTCGTCGACGCGGGGCGCACCATGACCCGCCCGATGCCGATCATCGCCTCGATGATGCCGACCGCGATGATCAGGATCGCGACGGCCTCGGCGGCGAGCGCGACGTAGTGCGCGACCGCATGCAGCAGTTCTTCCATTTTTCCCCTCTCGCTCCCTATCCGATGGCCTGCGTCCGCACGATGCACCGGAACCCCAGATGGCAGGTCGACGTGTCGATCGCCTGCGGCATGCGCGCCGCGGGGCGGTAGCGCCGGCAATAGTTCGGCGCACACAGGTAAGAGCCGCCCTTCATCACCTTGCGCGGGATCTTCACGCCGGGCGTGTTCGGGTCGTAGCTCTGATCGGGCTCGCCACCGCGCGGATTGTCGATCGTGCAGCAGACGTGCTCGATCTTGCCGTGCTCCCGGTACCAGTCGGTCGTCCACTCCCAGACGTTGCCCGCCATCTCGTGCAGGCCGTAGCCGTTCGGCGGGAACGAGCCGACCGGCGCGGTCCACTCGTAGCCGTCCTGGCAGAGGTTCTGCCATGGAAACTCGCCCTGCCACGTGTTGGCCATCGGCTTGCCGCCGGGCATCAGCTCGTCGCCCCAGCAGAACTCCGCGCCGTCGAGCCCGCCGCGGGCCGCGAACTCCCATTCCGCTTCGGTCGGCAGCTCCTTGCCGGCCCATTTCGCGTAGGCCTCCGCGTCCTCGAACGCGACGTGCACGACCGGATGGTCCATGAGCTTGCGGATGTTGCTCGCCGGACCGCGCGGATGCTTCCAGTCCGCGCCCGGCACGTACACCCACCAGTTGTAGTGGTTGCGCAGGTCGACCGGGCCCTGGGTCTTCTTGAACATCACCGACGAGGGCGCGAGCATCTCCGGCTTGGCACCGGGATAGTCGTCGGCACTGGCGGGCCGCTCCGCGAGCGTGTTGTGCCCGGTCGCGTCCACGAAGCGCTTGAACTCCGCATTGGTCACGGCATGCTCGTCCATCCAGAAGCCGCGCACCGACACGCTGTGCGCCGGCGCCTCCTCGGGATAGTGCTTGTCGGAGCCCATGCGGAACGTTCCGCCCGGAATCCACACCATGCCTTCGGCCGGGGGCGCGGCCGAGGCGGGTTTCAAGAACGGCGGCGGCGCTTCCACGGAATCGTTCATCGATGCTTGACCTCGTCGATCGCCCATTACGCGGGCGCAAAAACCGTCTTCCAGTCGCGCTTCATGCTTACGACCGTGATGCCGTAGTCGCCCGCCTTGTCGAGCGCCTCGGCGAGCGGGCTCAGCCGGAACTCGCGGTCGTAGGCGACTTCTCGCTCGGCGTCGTCGTGATGGATGAGCAGCGCGAGCCGCGCGCCCGCGCCGCCTTTCGCGTAGCGCAGCATGGCGAGGTCGCCGTCGGAATTGCCGAAGGCGAGCAGCGGCCGCCTCCCGACGTGCAGCCCGATATTCTGCGGCTTCACCTCGCGATCGTCGAAGCTCCCGAGCTCGGCGGTCTTCCTCAGCACCGGCCGGCCGTCCTCGAGCTCGTAGTGCAGCTTCTCGCTCGAGCCGATCACCTGCTCGCGCGGGATGCCGTAGGCTTCCTCGGCGAACGCCCGGATGAGATCGATGCCGCCGCCCGAGACAATCCAGGTCTTGAAGCCGTTGTCGCGCAGGTAGTCCAAGAGCTCGACCTGCGGCCGGTAGGTCAACTGCTTGAAGAGCAGTCCGAACTTCGGGTGCCTGGCCTTGGCGAACCATGCACGGGCGATGGCCTCGAACTCGTCCTCGGTCATCCCGGCATGCGTTGCCGCGAAGAGCTCCATCACGCCCTGCTTGCCGAGCGCGTGGAGCGTCTTCGCGTCGTGCTCGAGCAGCGCCTTGAAAGGCTGGCGCTGCCTCACGCTTGCGTCCTTCGCCGCGAGCTCCTTCACCCGGTCGATCAGGAAGAAGACCTGCACCTGGAGTGGCTGCTCGCACCACAGCGTGCCGTCGTTGTCGAAGGTCGCGATGCGCTCCGCAGGCCGAACGTAGTTCGGTCCGCCCTCCTTCGTCACCCGAGCGACGAAATCGACGATTGCCGACTTCGCCGCGCCGTCGTTCCAGGAATCGAGCATGTCAGCTCGCACCGCTCATCGTCTCGCTCATCTTCCGGATGGCGTCGTCCACCGTGAACGTGTTCGGCTTCTGGATGATCGGAAACTCCTTGAACGTCTCGACGAACTTCGCCATCACTGCCTGCGCGCCGTAGACGAAGTACGCGTTGTGTATCAACCAGTCCCAGTAGGTGTTAGACGTCACGTCGGCGAACTCGTAAGGATCGGTGCGCAGGTTGAAGATCTTGGGCAGCCGCAAGCGCGTGAACGGCTCGGCCCATACCTGCAGCGTGCCGTGGCAGCGCTGCTCCATGAATGCGAGTTTCCAGTTGTCGAAGCGCACGCCCAGCACGTCGCCATCGTCGCTGATATAGAAGAAGAAATTCCGCGGACTCTTTTTCTCCTCGCCGGTCAGGTAGGGCACGAGGTTGACGCCGTCGATGTGGTTCTTGTAGGTCCGGCCGATCGCCTTGTAGCCTTTCTTGAGCTGCTCGACGATGTCCGGCGCGCCGGCCATTGCCAGGAACGTCGGCAGCCAGTCGTGATGCTGGACGATCTCGTTGGAGATCGAGCCCGGCTTGATCCTGCCGGGCCAGCGCACGACCAACGGCACGCGAAACGCGCCTTCCCAGTTCGTGTTCTTCTCGCTCCTGAACGGCGTCATGCCGCCATCCGGCCAGGAGTTGCGGTGCGGCCCGTTGTCGGTCGAGTACATGACGAACGTGTCATCGGCGACGCCGAGCTGGTCGAGCAGTTCGAGCATCTGCCCCACGTTCTTGTCGTGGTCGACCATCGTGTCGTGGTACGGCGACTGCCAGCGACCCGCCTGGCCCAGGCTCTTGGGCTTGGTGTGCGTGAAAAGATGCATGTGCGTCGTGTTGAGCCACACGAACCACGGCTTGCCGGCCTTCTCCTGGCGCTTGATGAAGTCGGTCGCCGCCGCGACGAACTCGTCGTCACAGGTTTCCATCCGCTTGGTGTTGAGCGGACCGGTGTCCTGGACCTTCTGCTTGCCGACCCGGCCCCAGCGTGGCTCGACCGTCGGATCGTCCTTGTCGGTGGCCCAGGAGTGGATCACACCCCGCGGGCCGAAGGTCTTCCGGAAGTTGGGAAAGTCCTTCGCATCGGGGTAGTTCGCCATCTCGGGCTCTTCCTCGGCGTTCAGGTGGTAGAGGTTGCCGAAGAACTCGTCGAAGCCGTGGTTGGTGGGCAGCATCGAGTTGAGATCGCCCAGGTGGTTCTTGCCGAACTGCCCCGTCGCGTAGCCCTGCTCCTTGAGCAGCGCGGCGATCGTGACGATCTTGTCGCTCATGCCGGTCGGCGCCGCGGGAATGCCGACCTTCGACAGGCCCGTACGCAGCACGCTCTGGCCGGTGATGAACGACGAGCGGCCCGCCGTGCACGACTGCTCGCCGTAGCTGTCGGTGAACAGCATGCCTTCCTTGGCGATGCGGTCGATGTTCGGCGTCTTATAACCCATCAACCCATGGGTGTAGCAGCTCAGGTTCGAGATGCCGATGTCGTCGCCCCAGATGACGAGGATGTTGGGCTTGCCACCTTGCTTGCCGGTCGACTTGTCTGCCTTCGCCTTTACCATTGCTGTCTCCTTTGTTGCGTTGAGTGTGACTCGCGCCCCCGCCGCTTCCGGTAGCCACGGCGGCTTCTTCTTTCTACCGATCAGCTCTTGGGCATCATCGCTTCCATCACCCGGTCGATGCTGAAGCTCGCCGGCTTCGCACGCGGCGGAAATTCCCTGAAGCTTTCCAGCCACTTCGTCAGGATCGGCGGCGCCGCGTACATGAGGAAGTTCTGCTCCAGGAACCAGTCGTTGTACTTGATGCTCTCTTCGCCGCGCTCGAACGGGTCGGCGCGAAGATCGAAGTATTTCGGGATGCGCAGCGGTGCCAGCGGCCGACGCCAGACGTCGATGCCGGTCGCCGTCTGCTCCGCGAAGACGACCTTGAATCGCCCCATCCGTATCCCCATGCAATCGCCGTCGTCGCTCCAGTAGATGAAGCCTTCGCGCGGCGACTTGTCGACGGTGCCGGCGAGAAACGGCATCAGGTTGTAGCCGTCGAGGTGCACCTTGAACGTCTTGTCGCCGATCTTGTAGCCTTTCTTCACCTTTTCCACGAGGTCGGGCTCGCCGTTCGCGGCGGCGAAGGTCGGGATGAAATCCTGAAGCGAGCAGATCTCGTTGATCACGCGACCGGGCTCGATGACACCGGGCCAGCGCATGACGCACGGCACGCGCCAACCACCTTCCCAGTTCGTATCCTTCTCGCCGCGGAACGGCGTCGAGCCGCCGTCGGGCCACGTCATGACCTCGGCGCCGTTGTCGGTGGTGAAGACCACGATCGTGTTGTCGGCGATCTTGAGGTCGTCGAGCTTCTTCAGCAGCTTGCCGACGTAGCCGTCGAGCTCAACCATGCCGTCCGGATAGAGTCCGAGGCCCGTCTTGCCGACCGACGACGCCTTGAGATGCGTGAACACGTGCATGCGCGTGGGGTTGAAGTAGCAGAACCAAGGGCCGCCTTCCCTGGTCTTGCGGTCGATGAAATCGAGCGCGCTCGCGAGGAACTCCTCGTCCACGGTCTCCATCCGCTTGCGGGTGAGCGGGCCGGTGTTCTCGATCGCCTGCTTGCCGACCCTGCCGAACTGCGGATCGACCTTGGGGTCGTCTTTTGTGGTCGCCCTGCACATCAGAACGCCGCGCGGCCCGAAGCGCTTGCGGAACGCGGGGTCCTTCGGATAGTTCGGATACTCGGGCTCTTCCTCGGCGTTCAAGTGATAGAGGTTGCCGAAGAACTCGTCGAAACCGTGCACCGTCGGCAGGTGCTCGTTGCGGTCGCCGAGGTGGTTCTTGCCGAACTGTCCGGTGGCGTAGCCGAAATTCTTCATGAACTGCCCGACCGAGGGGTCGTCCGGACCGAGGCCGAGGGTCGCGCCCGGCATGCCCACCTTGGTGAGCCCGGTGCGGATGGGCGACTGCCCGGTGATGAACGCCGCTCGCCCCGCGGTGCAGCTCTGCTGGCCGTAGAAGTCGGTGAACAGCGCACCTTCGCGGGCGATGCGATCGATGTTCGGCGTGCGGTAGCCCATGATGCCGAGGTTGTAGGCGCTGACGTTGAACCAGCCGATGTCGTCGGCCATGATGAACAGAATATTCGGCTTGCCGGAGTTGCCTTGCCTGCCTGGCCTGCCTTAGCCTTCGCTTTTGCCATTGCCGTCTCCTTCGATGGGTCGCGAACTAGCTCTGTTGCCCGCAGCGATCATCTCTTCGGGTTGGTCCATGGGGTGCGAGGTTCACGTCGCCCTGTCGTCCCATCCGCCATTCAAGCCCCTTCGCGTCGGATTCGTCACGTCGGTGCCCTCGTCAACGCTGACGCTCGATCTCGCCCGGCCGCGTGGATCGTGCCGCCGGCGAATCAATTCCTGTTACCCGGGCGCTGACGTACGCGCCCCCTCACTTGCCCAGCACCCCCAGCCCCCGCAAGCCCGCCAAGATGAACTCGACCGCGAGCCCCGCCTGCAGCACGCCCAGCACCGCGCCCACGACCTGCAGCACGATCATCGTGATGCCCGTGAGGATCTTCCGCGCGAACAGCATCGCGAGCAGGTTAAGGACCATCACGCCCACGACCAAACCGAGGATCATCACGTCGCGCTGTTCGCCCTGGCTGCGGGCCAGCAGAACGATCACCGCCGCGATCCCATAGGGCGTCAGAACGACGGGAAAGAGGAGCTTGACCGCGGCGCTCATCGGGGTCGGCGGCAGAGGCGGCGGCGCGACCGGGGCATGCGGAGGCTCGTACTGCTGCAGAAGCTGATTCAACGCGACCAGCAGGAAGATGAGGCCGGCCGCGATCATCAGCGCCGAGATCTCGATGTGCCAGTTCGCCGCGAGCGCGCTGCCGGCGACGCTGCCGGCGACGATCGCGATCGTCGCGATCACGAACGCCCAGAGCGCCACCTTGCGCATCGCCGCGGGGTCGAGGTCGTGGGTGCGCTGCGCGAACGGTCCGAGGATCTTGAGCGGCCCGAGCGTTACGAAGAACAGCGTGAATATCTCGGCAGGTCCGATCATATAGGTCATTGGATGCCTCCAACGAGCGAAGTGCCGCATTGCCTCATCGCGACGCGGTCACGACAACGTATTGCACGGTCGTCCCGCGTACTGCGGCTGATACCACACGCCGCCGCAGTTCTGGTAGGTGATCCCGTCGACCGCCGCGACCGCGCAGGCAGGCGGCAGCGTATGCACGACGCTGCCCACCACCGCCGCCGTCATCGCTGCCGTCGTCGCGACCGCCGCCGCGGTCGCTACCGGGTGATAGCAGCAGTAATCGTGGTGCACGTCGACGTTGACATTGCGGTTCGGGTTGACGTTCGTGTTCCGGTTGACGTTCACGTTCTCGTTGACTTTGACGTTGCGGTTGGCGTTGACGTTGGTGTTCCGGTTGACGTTCGTGTTGGTCGTGCCGCGCACCTCGCGCGAGATCGCCGCGGCGGTATCGGCACGAGGCTTAGGCCGAACAGGCACAGCAGAGCAGCGGAACAGTGTTGCGAATCCAGGTCTTCATGAAGGATCTCCGGGGAAGTCGTACCGTGTCGAAGGGCGCTCAGCGGCCTTCGCGTCGGTGCCCGAGTGGAAAAGGTCCGTCAGCGGAAGCTGGATGCCGTACTTCTCGTCGAGACTGGCGAGCAGCTCCTTGACCGTCGCCGGCGCGGGCACGGTAGCGTAGCAGCCGATCCGCTCGCCGTAGATCGTCGGCGTCTTGCCGTCGAAAATGAACTGCCGGTGCTTGCGGTCGGAGTCCACCTCCACCCGGAGCCCGTTCGGGCACTTGGCCTGCATCGTCGCCGCGCCGCTGAACTGCAGCTTCCTGCCGTCGTCGGTGACCTCGTCGATCTTGGTCCCGGACCTGAGCGAGAACGCGTTCAGCGCGCGCAGGTATGCGCCCATCTTGTTGAGCGCTGGCATCGCGTCGGGCTCGACGGCCGCGGCCGGCGCGGCGGCGGGCGCCGGCTGCTGCGCGTGGCCGAGGTTGAAGATGGTCAGCCCCGCCAGCACCAGCAGCAGAACCGCCGTATCGATCCAGGAAGCACCCTTCATTGCATCTCTCCTTCGCGGCGAATCGCCGCGCCAGGGTTCATTGGAGCGGCAGCGCCAACGTGAGCCACGTGTTCCAGCCGGAGGCGCGGTTCTCGTCGGCGAACTCCCAGTAGGCCTTGAGATTGACGTAACCTTTCGACTTGCCGACCGGGAAGAAGTAGCCCACCTGGGGACCGATGCCGGCGACCTGCGATTCGAAGTCGCCGAGCTTCGCGCCCGAGCCGCTGTCTCCGGTCAGCTGATGGTAGAAATAGCCGACGACGCCGACGTGGACCTGCTCGCTCAAGAACTGCGACGCCGCCCAGTCGATGTGGCCGTCGACGCCGTTCTTGTAGTCGGTGTCGTGGTTCTCGAAGTTGTAGGTGAGGCCGCCGACGATCGAGAATTCGTGGCCCTTCGCGGCGTCCAGGTAGGTGTAGCCGCCGCCGGCGTCGATCGAATAATGGTTGATGCTGACGTTGGCCAGCCGTCCGACCCGGTAGGCGCCGGTGGGGAGGTTGAACATCGTGTAGGCGAGCCAGTTGTCGCTGGCGTTGTGCCACTTGAGCGTGCCCATTCCGTAGATATCCGACCCGCCGTCGACGGTGTCGGTGCGACTCCCGCCGAAGGTATTGCCGAGCGGTCCGGCAACCGCCACGTCGGCCGCGGCGCGCTCGTGCGCGACGGCCCAGCCCACGCCGAAGGCGGCCTGCGCGCCCCAGACCGGCTCCTTGAAGGTGTAGGTGGGAAAGAGGAAGAGCAGATCGGCCTTGGCGTCGACCCCCGCGGTCAGATTGCCGCCGATGATGAAGTTCTTCTGGCCGCCCGCGCTCACGGACCCGTGGAAGTAGATGGTCGGCAGGGACCAGCCGGGCTCGCCCGGGACCGCGGCGAAGCTGCCGAACTGTCCCGGCAGCCAGAAGCTCACGCCGCCTTCGTCGGCGCGCGCGGCGCTCGCGCCGACGACGAGCGCGATCGCGGCGCTTCGGACAACGTAGTGCTTGGCAATTTTCATCGTCGGCGCTCCCGGCGTCGGCCTCGGTCAGGCGCCGTAGGCGCTCGCCGCGCCGATGTACGCCGTCGACGTCGCATCGGCCGGGGCGCAGGCCGCAAGCAGGCCGGCCACGGCGACCAGCGTGATGCCGATGACCAGGCCGATGATGAGCGACCACCAGCGTCCGACGTAGCCGTCGTCCTGGCGTGCGGAACTCGTGCTTGATCGGCGATTCATAGGCTCCTCCTGGCGAGGCAGCAATCCATGCGTGATTGGCGGGGGCGGACGCCTACTCCGGAAACAGCAGCGTCACGACGGCGCGCACGCCCCAGCCGTGCGGACCGCTATCGGGGCTGTCGGCGTAGTAGCGCGCGCCGAGCCCGAAGCTGATCGGCCGCTTGCCGATGCGCGTGAGCTTCGAGACGAGCGCGTTGATCGGCACCGTCCACTGCCGGTGCGTCCAGTCGTAGGTCGATTCGGTGTTGAGCGAGTATGTCCAGGCGTCCTCCGTGGTATAGGCCAGGAACGGCTGGATGAACGTGCTGCTGATGCTCTGCGCGCCGCTGCCGCCGACCGACCAGACGTGGTTCAGGAGCGCCCCGTAGGTCAATCCGGATTCCTGCTTGAGCACGACGGCGGTAGGACCCAGCGCCCATTTGCCGCCGCTGATGAAATCGACGTCGGTCGGAACGATGATGGCGGGACCGACGCCCCAGATGGCGCCGTTCGCGGTCGGCTTCGACGGCGAGAAGAAGAACTCGCCCGTGATGTCGCCGATGCCGCTCTGACTCCCGTCGCCGAGGAACGGGACGTGCTGGTCGACGATCGGCACGATCACGCGCGAGATGAGGTTCCAGTCTCCGTTGAGCTTCGACGGGATCACGGGCTGCACGTTGAGGGTGGTCTTGTGGCCATCCCGGTCGGGGCCGAACTCGTGGTCCCAGTTGTACTGGATCGGGAGGCTGATCAGCGAGGCGACGGGGTTGTTGAGCTTGTTGGCGAGGTCCGCGTCGCTCGACTGTTGGGCCTGCGCGGGCGCGGCAAACGTGAGGACGGCCGCGGCGAAGGCGAGCACCGTGGTCGTGGAAATCGATCGCATGGTAGGTCGTCTTCCTTTCAGGGCCCCTATGATGGGCGGACAGACTTGTGAATCGTCTCCAGGAGCGCCTTTCCTGAAAACGGCTTGGTCAGGAAGGCAGCCGCGCCCGCGCGGTCCGCCCTCGCGCGCGCGTCCGGTTCGTCGAACGCCGTGATGAAGATGACCGGCGGCAGGGCTCCCTTCGCCGAGAGCTGGTCGCGCAGCGCAAAGCCGCTCAGGCCGGGAAGCTGGACATCGAGGATGAGGCACACGGCGTTGACGACGCCGTTGCGCACGAGCAGCGCTTCGGCCGACGGATAAGTCACAGGTCTCAAGCCTCCGAGTCGCAGGATCCGCTCCAGCGCCTGACTGACGCTGGGATCGTCTTCCACCACGATCACCGTCCCGACCTGGGAATCTCGCATCGGCGCGCTCCCTTCGATCCGCGAATCGCCACCACGCCTGCGCTCCCGCAGCTCCTCAAGTACAACACGCCATCATCCGCGACGGGCACGCACGGACAATTGACTTCGGGGGAGGCGGCCTATTGCACCTAGGGACAATAGGCAGCCGGTCGGACCTGCTGGATGGCTAGGGAGGCGGTGTGCCGAGCCTCGTCGCCGCGCTCACCAGGCCGGCGATCGAGGCGACCTCCATCTTCTGCATGACCTTGGCCCGGTGCGCCTTGACGGTGCGGATCGAGGTGCCGAGCTCTTCGGCGATCTGCTTGTTGAGCTTGCCGTCGACGACGCGAACGAACACGTCGTGCTCGCGCGGCGTCAGCCTGGATGCCCGCGCGCGGAGCGCCTGCAGCTCGCCGTCCCGGGAGCGCCGGCGCGAATCGCGGTCGAGCGCTTCGCGCACCGCGCCCAGGAGCGCGTCGCGGCGCACGGGCTTGGTCAGGAAATCGACGGCGCCCTTCTTCATCGCGAGCACGCCCGTATCGACGTCGTCGCGGCCGGTGACGAAGACGATCGGCGGACAATCCGGCCGCTTGGCGAGCGCCGCCTGCAGCTCGACGCCGCTCAAGCCGGGAAGACCGACGTCGAGAACCAGGCAGCCGTGGCGGTCCTCATGGTCCGCGACCAGGAATTCGCCCGCGGATGCGTAGCTGCGGGTATCGAAGCCGGCATAGCTCAGCACCCGCATCAGCGAGGTGCGCACGCCCCGGTCGTCCTCCACGACGTGAACGAGCGGCGCGGTCATGGCGTTCTCACGCGGCACGGCCCTCGCCGGAGGCCAGCAACGTGAAGCGCAGCGTTGCTCCGCCCTCGTCGTTGTTCTCCGCCCAGATCTCTCCGCCGTGGGCCTCGGCCAGCTTGCGCGCGATCGAGAGGCCGAGCCCCATGCCTTCCTTCTTGGTCGTGAAGAACGAATCGAAGATCCTCGGGATACAGTCCGGCGCGATGCCGTGCCCTCGGTCGCGCACGGAAACCACGACTTTGCCGCCGCCCGCGTTCGACGTTCCCAGCTCCAGGGTCCGCCGCTCCTCCGGGTATTCGGACATCGCGTCCATGCCGTTGAAGACAAGGTTCAGAAGGATCTGCTGGACGTGGATCCGGTCGGCCCTGACCGGCGGCACGTCAGCGAGGTCGACGACCAGCCTTATCCGCCTCCGCCGGGCGACCGGCGCCACGAGCCGCTCCACGCTGCGGATCAGCTCGTTGGCGTCGAGCGACAGGAAATCCGTTTCGCGCTTGTTCGCGAGGCCGCGGATGTGCCTGATGACCTCGCTCGCGCGCAGGTCGTCGCTGCGGATGTCGCGAAGCACCTCGCGCAGCTCCGGGCTATGCTCTTCTCCTGCATCGAGAAGCATCTCGGCGGCGTCCACGTTACTCAGGATCGCGGACATCGGCTGGTTCAGCTCGTGGGCGATCGACGCGGTGAGCTCCCCCATGGCGGTCAGCCGCGACGCCTGCGCGAGCCGTTGCGCGAGCTCGTCCTCCGCGCGCCGCTCGCTGATGTCCGTCAGCGCGCCCACGACCTGCAGCGGCTCGCCCCGGGCGTCGCGGACGATGAAACCCTGCTCGTGGACGTGCGCGTACGAGCCGTCGGCGCGGCGCAAACGAAACTCGGACTCCCACAGCTGCCGTCCGTCCTCGATCGCCGCGGCGAGCTGCTCCCGCTCGCGCTCCCGATCCTCGGGATGGATCAGCTCGTTCCACGAGGCGAAGTCGCCGCGATGCCGCTCGCGCGCGTATCCGAACTGCGCGAGGCCGTTGCCGCTCCACCACAGCCGGTCGGAGCCTATCTCGCGCTCGTAGACCGTGTCCCGGGTCGCCTGCAGCACGAGCTGGAAGCGCTTGTCGCTCAGGCGCAGCGACTCCTCGGCGCGGCGGCGCTCCTCGAGCGCCGCCGCGAGGCACAGCAGGGCCGGCCCGGCGAACATCAGGAACAGCTGCACGGACAGCACGTCGTCCTTGGGCGAGCCGGTGCTCAAGGGTCCGAGCCCGTGCCCAGCGCCCCAGATCACCAGGACCGCGACGCCCGCGAACGCGGTGCTCGCGCCGACCGGACCGAAGCGGCACGCCGCCCAGAGCAGGAGCGGCAGCGGCAGGTAGGTGAGCGCCGGCGAAAGCCCGGCCGCCACGTGCGAATCGAAGGCGATGACCGTCGTCGCAAGCAGCCCCAGCACGATGGCCCCGAGCTCGAGCACGCGAGCGCGCTGCTCGACGCGCAGCGCCGCCAGGCCGCCGCACGCCCAGGTCACGATAAGGGGCACGAGGGTGATCGAGGCCGTGATGTTCGAGAAGAGGCGGGTCGACCAGACCTGCCAGTAGTCGTCGTGGCCGAAGTGATTGAGCTTGACGAAGGCGCTGTCGAGGAACGACGTCAGGAAGACGCCGACGAACGCGGCGACCATGAACGCGATGACGCTCGACAAGGTCGCGAACGCGACGCGGCCGCGCACGAGCCAGCGGGCGCAAGACGCGCCGAGGAGCGCCTCGCTCACGTTGCTCACGAACCAGCACAGTACCATCGACACCGGAACGCCGCCCTGCAGCTCGGCGAGCAGGTGCGCGGGCAGCGCGGACAGGACGGCGAGCCACCACAGCCGGGGCGGGACGACCAGCAGCGCTGCGAGAAGGATCGCGTTCGGCGGCCACAGCACCGAGACCGGGCTCGGAACGAACGTCAGCGCGAGGCCGAGCTTCGCACCGAGATAGTAGCCGGCGAAAACCAGCAGGCAGAGCGCGATGCGGGGAGCGTAGGCGATCCGTCGCGGTGTCGCCGCTACGAAGGTCGGTTCGGAGGAGACTGCACGGAGGCCCGGCATGCGAAGGCTTTTGGAGGTGCGGCGCAACTTCTCAGGACCTTTGTAGCATACCAGCAACCCATGACGAGAGGATGGCAACGCCGAACGATCGGCCCCGGGCCCCGCCCCTTTGCGCGACCCGATCTGCCAATCGCGTTGAACATCGGCGGATCGGGTGAATTCCCCTACTCGTATCACCGGATTTCGACAGGGGCGCCGAGCGGTTCGGGCGCCTTTGCCGCCGACAGCTCGCGCACCAGCCGTTGGAAGTCCGACGAAGCGCGCAAGACCGCCCCGGCGGCCGCGCGCAGGCGGTCGACCGCCTCCGGCGGCAGGGCGAACGACGTCGGCAGATCCTTCAGATAGCGCCGCTCCGCCTCGCCGGGAACCTCGTCGAAAGCGACGTTGATCGCGTAGATGTCGATGTTCGGCACGCGGGCCGCGGCGCGGGCCAGCGCCGGGTTGCCGGCGTTGGCGAATACGCCGGCCGCCCGCAGCGCGCGCGTGCTGTCCCAGCGCGCGGCCACGTCCTTGAGCAGCTCGACCGCCTCGTAGGAGTAGCGATCGATCGGCACGCCCGTCGCCTTGATCAGGATCTGCACGTCGTTGGGCGGGCGCTCGTGGCGGTCCCAGTCGGTCCTCGGATCCGAGGCCGAATTCACCACGAACACCGCGATGCGCCGCACCTCGTCGATGCGCAGCGCCCGCTGATAGCCCACGCTCGCCTCGAGCTGCTCGAAGGTCTCGAGCATCGCGCGCACGCCGAGGTTGTCGGAGATGCCGCCGTCGACCAGATGGATGTACGGGCGGTCGGCGCCGTCCTCGAACGAGCGCATGTCCCGCAGCATCGCGAGCGCCCGGCCCGCGGGTCGATGGCCGGCATCGCCGGCCTCGCGCACCAGCGCCGCCGGCTCCCGGTAGCCGCAGGTGCCGCCGTAGTTGTTGAGGGTCACCGGCGACAGCGCAAACGGCACGGCCGAAGACGCCGCGGCGGCGCGCGACAGCGGCACGGCCGAGACGTCGGAGCAGATGACGTCGAAATCGGACTGGACGAACGCGAGGCGCGACCCCGTGGAGATGTCCGTCGCGGTGACCATCGCCAGCGGACCGTTCCTCTGCTGGAGGTCGGCGAAGGTGGCGCCGTGAAACAGGATCTCGTCGTAGAGCTGAGCGGCGAGCTCCGATCGTCCCCAGCTCTCCGACCACAGGCGAGTCCAGTTGAAGGGATTCAGGAAGCGGGCGATGAGGTCGTGCTCGACGTCGCGCTTGAGGAACGCCTGCTCGTAGACGTCGAAGAGCCGGTCGCCGTAGAGCGCGTAGGCGAGCGCGGTGAAGCTGCCGCCGGAGACGCCGGTCACGATGTCGACCTCGTCGAGGAGGCTCCTTTTCTCGCCGCCGACCGTCACGGGAGTGCGCCGCAGCTCCTCGAGCACGCCGTAGGAAAAGGCCGCGGCGCGCGTGCCGCCGCCGGAGAAGGCCAGCACGATCATCGAGTCGGACGCCTTGTCCTTGAACGCCGGCCGCGTGACGTAGCGGTAGCCGGCGTGGGAATCCACGCGGTCGATCGGCGGGTTGATCGGCCGCGTCGCGCAGGCGGCCAGCAGCGTGAGGGCAGCCAGCCCCAGCCAGGCGTGCGGATTGCGCGTCATGAAGCTTCGCCCTCGCGTCGTCTTGACCGGCTCTTCAATGGAGGGCGAAGTCTACCCGCGTCGGCTTGCCTTTGTCCTTCAGGTCTTGGGCGTCGAGCCGCGGCGCCACCAGGAACACGCGCTCCGCGGGAACCCGCTCGGCTCCGGTGAGCGTCGCTCGGACGGCCTGCGCGCGCCGATCGGCCAGCGCTCGCAGATCCTCGTCGGTCACTTTCGCGTTCTCGAACAGCAATGCCTCCATGTCGGCGCGGGGAACATCCTTGGCGAAGCCGAGGGCGTTCTTCGGCTTGTCGAAGCTCGCGGCCTTGTAGGCGCGCGTCAGCAGCGGCTCGTACTCGGCGGCGGAGACTTCGACCGCCTCGACCGAGGGCGGCGGCGAGCCGGCGCGCACGAGGTCGTTGAACTTCTGCGAGCGCACCTGGCGGTCGACGGCGGCGCGCCTGAGCGCTTCGCGATCCTGCGCGGGATCGACGCGCCCCGCGATGTCGAGCTTCACGGCCGGGCGGTCGGCGAGCGCCTTCGCGACCGCCTTGAGCTTGTCGTCGGCCGCCGGGTCGAGCGCCGCCGAGCCCGGCGCGAACTCGATGTACGCGAGCTCTTCGCCGTGACCGCCGATCGCGCCCAGGATCGCGAAGGGCGCGGTCACGACCTTCACGATCAGGCCCACGATGGCGCGGAAGATCAGCCCGCCGACGGAGAACTTCGGATCGTCGAGCGAGCCGCCGACGGGCAGGTCGAACTTGATGACGCCGTTGTGATCCTTGAGCAGCGAGACCGCGAGCAGAACGGGCGCCTTGATCGCGTCGGGGCTCTCGACCTTCTGCCCGAAGGTGAGCTGATCGAGGATGATGCTGTTCTCGGCCTTGAGCTTGCGGTTGTCGATCAGGTACGAGACCTTCATCGAGAGCTTGCCCTTCTCGATCCCGTAGCCGACGTACTTGTCGGAATACGGCGTGAGCGGCGGAAGGTCGATGTCGGTCGCGGTCGCCTTCACGTCGAGAAAGAGGTTCTCCCCGAGCGGGTTGATCCGCCCGGAGATCTCGAGCGGCGCGCTGCCCTGCACGTTGCCGTGCAGCTCCACGTCGGCGGGCTGGTCGAAGGCGAGCGAGGACAGGCTCCCCGTGAGGCCGGTGATGTTCGCCGAATAGTTCGGGCGGATGAAGTGGTCGGTGAAATCGACGTGCCCGTTGGTCAGCGTCGCCTTGCCGAGCTTGAGCCAGGTCGTCCCGGCGCCCGGGGACGCGGCCACCTCGACGGTCTTCGCTTCTCCGGTCGGCTTCGGGGCCTCCGCGGCCGCTG
>Ga0335080_10000926_pt1 | contig 28034 bp, 25 predicted proteins | sample Lox_Sample_34_FD_206720 | JGI IMG/M metagenome (GOLD analysis project Ga0335080, IMG submission 206720) | Soil microbial communities from Loxahatchee National Wildlife Refuge, Florida, United States - Lox_Sample_3.4 | ecosystem: Environmental > Terrestrial > Soil > Wetlands | place: USA... | reverse complement strand
AGAATTCGGAGAAGATGCTGGGCGGCAGCCTGCTGAGCGTAGCCGAAGTGCTCAAAGGCTTGCTGCTGCTCCAGATGGAAAAGCCGCTCTCCTTCCGCGAGAAGAAGATGCTGGACCGGGCGCGCCACATGCTGGTGACCGAACTCACCATGGCGCGACGCATGCCGGAAGCCGAGGCGGTGACGCAGTTGCAGAAGGCTCTGGCGAAGGCGAACCTGACTCTCCCGCCGGTTTTGTAACGGACGCCGGCTTTCCCGACCAACAGATCTGCTGGTGTCATTCACGATTCAGTTGCCATCCCAACCGCTAGTGTGTTACGGTCAATCCCTTGGCTTACAATCCCCGGTAATTTTCTGGAGAGTCCATGCTGCTTGGCGCGATAGTCTGGGTTCTTACGGTAGTCATCTGTTATTTCTTTCTGGGGCATTACTGGTGGTTCCCGCCTCCGATTTCTGAACACGGCCAGGCGTATGACACGCAGTTCATGGCCACGTTGTGGGTTACGGGTATCATCTTCTTCCTGGCGCAGGTTGCGCTGGGATATGTGATCATCCGGTTCCGCGACAAAGGGGGCACGGCGAAGTATTCGCACGGCAATAACACCCTGGAGACCGTGTGGACCTCGGCGACGGCCATTCTGTTCATCGGGCTGGTGCTGGCCGGGACGCGCATCTGGGCGTCCGTGCATTTTGCCGAAGCTCCGGCCGACGCCGTGCGCGTTGAAGTGCTGGGCAAACAGTTCGCCTGGAGCTTTCGCTACGCGGGTCCGGATGGCAAGTTCGGCCGCACGGACCTCAAGCAGATCAATGACCAGGGCGGCAATCCGTTCGGGATCGATGAGAAGGATCCGGCGGGTAAAGATGACATCACCAGCGCCTCGCTCAAAGTTCCGGCAGGAAAGCCGATTCTGCTGATTCTCAAGTCCCGCGATGTCATTCACAACTTTTTTGTCCGGGAGCTTCGTCTGAAGCAGGACCTAGTTCCCGGCATGGAGATTCCTTTCCACTTCCAGGCGGACAAGGTCGGCGTTTATGAAGTTCCCTGCTCGGAGTTGTGCGGGCTGGGGCATCATCAGATGCGGACCACGATGGAAGTGATGGCGGAAGCGGATTTTGAGAAGTGGAAGCAGGAACAGGCCGCGCAGAAGTGAATAGCAACCCGAATCCGTATTTCAGATACAAATCAGCAGGGGAGAAAGCATGTCCTCACCGGTAGTCGCGCATGGTGCGCCCACGGGGTTCATCCGCCGTTATATTTTCAGCCTCGACCACAAAGTCATCGGCATCCAATACTACTTTTTGGCGCTGTTCTCGGTGTTCCTGGGAATGTCGCTGTCGGTGCTGATGCGGTTCCACATGGTTTATCCCGATGCCAAGGTCTCCTGGTTCGAGAAACTCTGGCCGACGGGCGCCGCGGGCGGGATCATGACGCCGGAACTTTATTTGTCTCTCATGACCATGCACGGCACCATCATGGTCTTCTTCGTGCTTACCACGGCGCCGCAAAGCGGTTTCGGGAACTTTTTCCTGCCGATACAGATCGGCGCGGAGGACATGGCGTTCCCGGTGCTGAACATGCTGTCGTTCTGGACGACCTTTCTGGCGCTGGTGGTGATGGTGGCGGCATTTTTTGTCCCGGGCGGCGCTCCGCTGTCTGGCTGGACGGCTTATCCGCCGCTGAGCGCGGTCGGTCCGCTCTCCGGACCCGGCGAAGGTTTGGGCCAAACCTTGTGGATCATCAGCATCGCGATCTTTTGCGGCGCGTCTCTGATGGGAGCGATCAATTTTATTGCGACGACCATTGACCTGCGGGCTCGCGGGATGTCGATGATGCGGTTGCCGCTCACCTGCTGGAGCTGGTTTGTGACGGCGATTCTCGGGTTGCTTGGTTTCGCCGTGCTGCTGGCCGCGGGCGTGTTGCTGCTGCTCGACCGTCTTGCGGGTACGAGCTTCTTCCTGCCGGCGGGCCTGGTGGTGAACGACCAGATTCTGAGCCACAAGGGGGGCTCGCCGCTACTCTGGCAGCACCTGTTCTGGTTCTTCGGACACCCCGAGGTTTACATCGCAATCCTTCCAGGAATGGGGCTGGCATCGCAAATGCTCGCGACCTTCGCGCGCAAGCCGATCTTCGGGTACCGCGCCATGGTGTACGCCATCCTGGGGATCGGCTTCCTGGGCTTCTTTGTCTGGGGCCATCACATGTTCATGAGCGGCATGAACCCGTACTCGGCCATGGCGTTTTCCATTCTGACGATGTCCATCGGGGTGCCGTCCGCCATCAAGACGTTCAACTGGATCGGGACGCTGTGGGGCGGCAGAATCCGTTTTACGACGGCTATGCTGTTCGCGTTGGGTTTTGTGTCGCTGTTCGTGACCGGCGGCATCAGCGGTATTTTTCTCGGGCAGCCGGCGCTGGACCTCTACTTCCACGACACGTACTTCGTGGTGGGCCACTTCCACATGATCATGGGAGTGGCGGCGATTTTTGGGATGTTCGGGGGGACGTTCTACTGGTTCCCGAAAATGTTCGGGCGCATGATGAACGAGACGCTGGGCAAGATCCACTTCTACCTGACGTTCCTGGGAGTGTATGCCATCTTCACGCCGATGCATTTCTTGGGCATCGCCGGCAATCCGCGGCGCTACGCCGATTTCACCAACTTCGAGTTCATGAACAACCTGATGCCGATCCACAAGTTCATGACGCACGCGGCGATCTTCACGGCGCTGGTGCAGCTCATTTTTGTGTTCAACCTGTTCTGGAGCATGCGAAAAGGCAAGAAGGCGCCGATGAATCCGTGGGATGCGACCACGCTTGAATGGACCGTGCCCTCGCCGCCGCCTTTCGATAATTTCGCTGGGAAGCATCCCGTGGTGAGCCACGGCGCGTATGAATACAGCGTGCCGGGTGCGGCGAAGGACTACATCATGCAGTCGGACCCGGCGTGAGTTGGGACGGGGAGACTGGGTGACAGGGGGACTGGGAGACTTCGCATAAGGATGGCACGGTCAGCAACAACCGATATTATTGGCGGGCGGGGGGCGCCGCCGCCGACGCGCGATTTTGGCGGCGATGACGGAGATTCCGGTGGCCGCGGGGCTTCGCGGCGGGCCTCGTTCACGGGCCTGCTGGTTCTGCTTGCCGCGAGCGTCATGTTTTTTGCGGCGTTCACCAGCGCTTTTTTTGTGCGGCGCGGGATGTCGAACGACTGGGTGGAAACGCCGCTTCCGCGTATTCTTTGGGTCAACACCGGCGTGCTGGTGGCGTCGAGCCTTGCGCTGGAGCTGGCGCGCCGCGCCTTGCGATCGGGCCGCCGCGCGGCTTTCAACCGGTACTGGACGGGCGCGACGGTGCTGGGAGCGCTGTTTCTTTGCGGCCAATACCTGGCGTGGAGGCAACTGAACGAAGCCGGGATCTATCTGGCCACCAACCCGTCGAGCTCATTCTTTTTCCTGCTGACCTGCGTGCATGCCGTGCACCTCGTGGGCGGGATTTCGGCGCTGGGTTACATCGACGTGCAGGCCCTGCTGCTCCGGCTGGGACCCGGCAAGCGAACTGCGGTCGACGTGAGCGCGTATTTCTGGCATTTTCTGGACGCCATCTGGATTTACCTGATGGCGCTATTTTTCTTCTGGGGGTAACGAACGAATGTCCGAAGCCAAAGCCGCCGTTATGGATTCCGTCTGGCAAGGCGGCGGGTCTCCCTATGCGATCGGCTCCAAAAAGTTCGGAATGTGGCTGTTCATCATTTCGGACGCGCTCACGTTCTCAGCATTGCTGGTGGCCTACACATACGTGCGGCTGGCCACACCTGAGTGGCCCAAGCCGTTCCACTTCTCGCCCAGCATTATCTTCTCGAGCGTGATGACGTTTTGCCTGCTCTCGAGCAGCTTGACCATGGTGATGGCGGTCCACGCCATGAATCACGGCGATCGCAAGGCGACGGTGCGCTGGATTCTGGCGACCATGGTATGCGGTCTGGCGTTCGTGGGGCTGCACCTGACGGAATGGCTGAACCTGATTAACAACGAGCACATCACGACTTCCGGCAATGAATGGGGCGTGCCGCTTTTCGGCGGGACGTTTTTCGCACTGACCGGGCTGCACATGACCCACGTGATCATCGGCGTCATTTATCTCGGCATCATCGCGTTCGCCGTGGGGCGCGGCAAGTTCAAGTATGAGGATGTGGAGGTCAGCGGCCTCTACTGGCATTTCGTCGATCTGGTGTGGATGTTTATCTTCCCGCTGGTGTATTTGATGTCGGCCAAGATTTAGGAGCGATTCATGAGCAATCATTCTGAGGCAGTCGAGCACGTCGGCGGAACGACGGTGACGTTTACTTACGTTTGGATTGGCCTGCTGGTGCTGACCGGAGTCGAAGTTTTTCTGGCGTATGAGCAATTGCCGACGCTGATCATGCTGACGTCGCTGATGGGGCTTTCGGTAATCAAGGCGGCGCTGATCATCGCCTACTTCATGCACCTGAAGTTCGAAAAATTCAGCCTGTTCATGACGCTGTTTCCCATGCTGGTGCTTTGCATTCTACTGATGATGCTCATCTTCATGCCGGATTCGGTGCGGAGCTTGCAGATGAGGGCGCAATGAGACGGCTGCTGGCGCTTTTGCCGGTGGCGGCATCGGGCGCATTTGCGCAATGCGTCATGTGTTTCCGCACGGCTGCGGCGCAGCAGGCTGAACGCGCGCGCGTGATGAATCTCGGGATCATCATCATGCTGATCCCGCCGGTTCTGATTCTGGCTGGTTTCATGGTGCTGTGCTACAAGCGGCGCAGGACGTACGCGGTGCCGGAAACGGGCGTGCCGACTGAGCCCGAACTCATGGAGGTTCTTTCGGGCGAAGGGCGGTAGACCGCTCCCTTTGGTCGCGGCTCAGAACGAGACAGCGACATAATAGGCGGTGAGTCTTCTGGAGGGGCCGTTCGTATGAAGCGCAGGCATTTCTTGCCGTTGCTTGCCGCACCCCTGTTACCTCGCGGTGTGGCGAGCACGTCCGATCGGCCATTCGAGTGGCCGCAATGGCGCGGGCCGGAACGTTCCGGATTGTCGCGCGAAACCGGACTGCTCGCATCCTGGCCGTCGGGCGGGCCACGAGCCTTGTGGTCGATTGCGAATTTAGGCGAAGGTTACGGCTCGCTGGCCGTGCGCGGCGACCGCATCTACGTGCAGGGCGTGCAAAACGGGAACAGCTCTGTATTTTGTCTGAACCGCGGTGATGGAAAGAACCTGTGGTCGGCGGCGCTCGCCATGCGAATCGAGCAGGATCGTGGAAGCGGGCCGAGAGGCACGCCCACCCTGGATGGCGACCGCGTGTACGCGCTGGCGGAAGACGGCGAACTGGCGTGCATGCGGGCGCAGGATGGCGCCAAGGTCTGGCGGTGCAATATCCTGCAGGAGTTCAACGGACGGAATCCGCACTGGCTGCTCAGCGAATCGCCGCTCATCGACGGGGATCACGTTATTGTGACGCCGGGCGGCCCGAACGCCTGCATCGTTGCGTTGGACAAGGCATCCGGAAAAACCATCTGGACCAGCCGGGAACTGAGCGACGGTGCCGCCTACTCGTCCTGCGTGATTTCCGATGTGCAGGGTGTGCGCACGATTATGGCGCTCACCGAAAAAGCCGGGGTGGGAGTCCGCGCGACGGATGGCAAGCTCATGTGGCGGTACGAGCGCGCGGCAAACCGGACCGCGAATATCGCCACTCCGGTTTTTCACGACAACAAGGTTTTTTACACGTCGGCCTATGGCACTGGTGGCGGCCTGCTTGGGCTTACGGCGCAAGATGGTGCGGTCAAAGCGGAAGAAATCTATTTCAGCCGCGACATGCAGAACCATCACGGCGGCGTGGTTTTTTACAACGGCTATCTCTACGGGTATTCCAATGCGATCCTGACATGCATGGAATTTGGGTCTGGGAAAGTGGTATGGAAGGACCGCAGCGTGGGCAAAGGGAGCCTCACCATCGCCGACGGCCACCTGTTTTTGCTCAGCGAGGACAATGTTGCAGGCTTGGCCGAAGCCACACCGCAGGGCTACAACGAAAAAGGCCGGTTTTCGATCCCGGATCAAGGAAGGCCGAGCTGGGCCCACCCGGTGGTGTGCGGCGGGCAGCTTTTCTTGCGGAATCAGGGATGGCTGGCGGTTTACGCAGTGAAGGCCTGAGCGCCGAATTCACTTCGATTCTGCCAGGACATTCGACGTGTCCAGAAGCACCTTGGTAGGCGCCTGCGGTAGCGTTACAGTGAACGGCACGGGCGAGCTCGAAGTACGCACCCATTTCACCTGCCGCTTACCGCCGCATTGAATCTCCACGGGCACCTGGACGCTGAACTCGGAATCCACGTCGCTCTGTGACACGGTAACGGTCAGCTTGACGGCGGGTGCGCGGCCGTGAACGGAGTAGCTCAATTTGAGTGTGGGAATCCCAGTGCCGTACACCCACTGGTCGAAGAAGGCCTCGAGCTTCGCGTCAGGCGATTTGGGCGGCAGGAACTCTGAGGCGAACTGGCGGAACTCTTCGGTGGAGATAGTCTTCGATTCATAGCGCCGCCGCAATTCAGCCAGCATGGCCAGGAAGCGGTCTTCGCCCATCAACGCGCGCAGCATGTGCATGATCCACGAGCCCTTGCCATAGGTAATGGTGACCCAGCCGGATGGGGCGAGCGAGCTTTCCAGCCGCGCACCCAACACGATGGGGCCGGCGGAATCCACGGTCTGGCCGTTTGGATTTTTGGCCAGCAGCCGATTCCTGTAATTCTCGAGCGCGGCATCCATGAGATTCCGGCCGCTGCTTTTCTCCAGGTACAACAGGGCGGAGTAATTGGCGAGCGATTCCATCAGCCAGTCATCGTGATAACCGGCTGTAGTCACCACGTTGCCCCACCACTGGTGGGCAGTTTCGTGAGCCTGCAGAAGATCCACGAAGAAGCTCTGCACTTGAGGATCGAGATTGGCCAAGGCTGCGTCCTCACGGTGGAGATAAGCCATGGTCGACAGGTACAATAATCCCGGGAATCCCTGTCCGAAGGCTCCGGGAATGGGCGAGACCTCGAGTGTCTTGAGCGGCGGCGGGCCAAATCGCGTGGACATGAATTCGAAGGTGGAAGCGACCTCGGCGGCCAGTTCCTCGAGCCGCGGCACCGGGCTCGGCGGCAGTGGTGCGCGCGCCGCTGCCGGCTGCCGCCCCGCACGCGAACCGGCGTTGGGAGGATGCGGCTTGGGCTGCAGTGCCGCCTCCACGGCACGATTCGCGCAGACCTCGATGGTGTAGGGCGCGCGCACCACGCGCGTGCGATTGTAAACGCCGAGGTTGAAGCCCGCAAAGCGGATGGGCACGTCGACCACACGCCGCGTGATGCGCACGTCGCCTTCGGTAATGTCGGAAACCACGTCGCCCGGCGTGACCAGGTCGAGATCTTTGGGGTAGCGAAATGTGAGGTCAAACCGCGCGAACTGGATTCCCGAGTTGGGGTACCAGGTGCCGCGGGGCCCCACAAAATAAACCTGGCTGCCGGCATCTTCTACCACCGCGCCTTCGTGATGAAACTCCACTTCATAATCGCGTCCGGGCTGGAGGGGCTCCGGCGCAACCACGAGAAAAAGATTGCTTCCGTTGTTGCGGATGAGGTTCGAGCGCAGGGAATCGGCTTCAAGCACTTCGGCGGGAGCGCCGTCGATGGTAGCCGACGACACATGCATGCGGCCCGTCATATCGAAGGGGAGGACGCGCTCGCCCGGTTCCGCCACGGCCACTTTGACTCTCGTGACGACGCGAAGATTCAGGCTGGGCTCGAGGGTCGCGTCAATGCGGTAGTCCTTGAGTGACAACTCCGAGCGCTGAAACTTGTGGAGGCCCTTTCGGTAAGGCGCCGCTTCGAAATTCGTCCATATATCGAAGAACGTGCGGTTAGCTCGCGAGGCTAGTTGGCCTACGCCGATCTGTTCGAAAGCGCGCGGCTCGTAAACCACGTCGAAGTTGCCGAGCGTCTTGCCGTTCACTGGGGCTATGAAAAAGCCGTCCTGGCGGCGTCGGGGCGAAAGCAGGTCGAGCAGCAGACGCGTTTCGAAGCTTGCAGAGAGATTGCGGACCACCGGCTCCCACTGCTCTGACATGAGCGCGCCCATTTCGGGGCTGCGCTTGTCAAAGGCGTTGGCGCGGATTTGTTGCATCAGGTCGTCGTAGGTGTGATCGGCGAACAAAAAAACGGTGGCGCTGATGTGCTCTTCCAGGTTCGGGCTTCCCGTGTAACTCGCAAGTGACTGCCGCTCACTGCGGACCGGAGGCAGCAGCAGCAGTTCGGCATCACCGGCCTCCACCTCGTTGGTGAAGACGGCTGCGGTACGGATGCCATTGACGGGTTTTCCGAAAATCAGATAACCATCGGTGAAATAGAAATGGATATCGTCCTTGTTGAGTTGGACGTCGTGAACGCGGTAGCACTCTGCTGCGTCCAGTTCGACTTCGCGTAAGCTTTTTGCAACGTCCTCGCCGCCGGTGGCCGCGAAACAAAGGACCGGGGTAAAAAGAGCCGCTAGCAGCCGCACCATGCCTTCAGTCTACTGCGGGCGGCTGGATCACTCGAACATAGCGGCTAATGGCACTTCGATGCCTGCGCTCCCGGCGCGCAGAACGCGGTCTTTCGCTTCGAGGCTGCCCTTTGAAGTGTGAACGTACGCGCGGTGCGTTTCCGGATTAATCACCCACACGCAGGGAAAGCCGAAGGCCAGGTACTCGTTGATCTTTTCCTCTAGGTCGCCTGCGCGATCATCCGGAGAAAGTACCTCCAAGACGACAGCCGGCGGCTTGCGGATGATTCGCTCAGCAGGCTTCGAGCCGGCCACAACGGTGACATCCGGAATCCGGAAGCGGGTCTTCTTTACCTGGACCCGGACTTCCACGCCCGCCCAGATGCGCCTCTTATAACGAGTTCGCAAATAGTGAAGAATTGAACTCCGCACATCGCTGTGATCGACCTCTCCTACGTTCCGCTCCACAATGCGTCCGTCGACATACTCGCGATCTGCATCGGGAAAGCTTGTCCGCAGGTATTCTTCGACCGAAACCAGCGTGGTGACACCCATGGCTTTATTCTATTGCACGCTCCGCGGCCGCCGTCCAACCCGTTTCAGGACCTGGCGCACAGTGGCCATGATCTGATCCTCCACGTGCTCGTCATACGGTCCTGGCAGGCCGTAGTAGGTCATGCTCTGGTCGGCTTCGTAGCCGCCTTCTTTCAGCACGCGAAGGGATGGGATGTACGACATCACGTCGTTTGAATACCCGGCGACGATGATCCCTTTGCTGCCGAACTCACGCTTGATGCGGAGCACGTAATCGACGACGACTTCCCCGCCCAGAGCAACCAGCGTCAGATCTTTGCCGAACTGGATCGCTTGCACCGGGTACGGATAGTGGCTGAGGATGGGGCTGCGTTCGTCCATTAGCTTGAGCATGGCCTTGGCGTGACGCACGCGGTGGACGTTGGAATCCTGCAGGCGCGATTCAAACGTTTCGCGCGATTGGGGCGCGAATCCGAGCTGCACGATTTGAAACGCCGCGCGCACCGGGCCGCGCACGTTCTGGAGCTTTTCGCCGAGCACTCGGTTGACCTCTGTGCCCAATTCGGCGCCATGCTGCTCCGCCAGCTCGAGCGAACTGCGCGGGCGCGGATTCTGGTCGGCGCCCGAAAGCATGAGGAACATGGCCGTCGCGCCGGGATTCGCCTTTTCCACCGCAAGCTGCGCGAACCCGGCGTAATCGCCGCTGATTTTGTAGAACTCGCCGGTGAGCGTGGTGTTGTGACAGGCATAGCCGAACAGAACGGCGCGGAGCTTGCCATCGGGCGCGGTCACCTTGAGCACGGGCACGTCGGGATCGGTCGGTCCGGTGGGATTCTCGCCGATCTTCACGCTGTTCGTCGTGGCCTCGCGGCGGTTGACGGCGAAGGTCGCGTGGCCGTTGCCGAACCAGAGAGCCGCGGGCGCCAGATCCTGGAGCGCAGCGCCGACCACCGCGACCAGATTTTCCGTCAGCTTGGCGGCATAATCCGAAACGACCTGGCTGTCGGCCGGGCTCAGTTCAAACATGATCTCGAGGTTGCCGCGGATGAGCGGGCCCGTATGCGTGTGCGACGAGTTCAGCACGAGATGCGAGCGGTCGATGCCATACTGCTGCTGCACGCGTGCCGCCACGACATCCGCGACGCCGCGCGGCAGGCCGATGAGGTCCGTGGTGACGATGGCCACGCGGCCGCCTTTCCGGTCCTCGATGGCCAGCGCTTTGGCCCACAGGTCGTGGATCACGCCCTCGGAGGCATGGGTGCGGTTGGCGTAGCCCGACATATAGATGGGTTTTTCCGGTGTGATGATGATGCACCCGGTGCCGGCCTTATAGTCTGCGGCAGCCAGGGGCAGGGAAGCTAGAAGAAGCATTGCAAGGAAACGCATGGAGCGTTGATTATACGACTCAACGCACTGTGGCGGTGAGTTCCGGCGAGCCAGCCAGATCCACGGTGCCGCCGGCAAGAGCGCTGATACGCGGTCCAGGAAGAATGATGCCGGCAAGATTCAGCGGATCGGCTGTGGACACTGCAACACTTTCCGGCCGGTCCTCGGAACGCCGAACAGAGCGCAGCAGCTCGATGGCTTCGGGACGGGCAAACTGTTCTCCGATGACGCTGGCCACAAAGCGGCCGCCGCGAATTTCGCCGCGCGCTTCCATGCGGCGCAGCACAACCAGGAGGTCGCGCCACGCGGGTGCCATCGTTTCTCGCGCCAGCAGATCGCGGAAGACCACTCCCCAGCGGAGCAGCAGTTGACTAGCGAAGGCTTCGTTCGCGGCGGCGGGTTGGCCATCAGAAGCGGGCAGCAAAGCCCACCTTCCCGCGGCATGACGCGGACGGGCGCTGCGCCCCCTGCCTTCGCCGCGCCGCCGTTTGGGATCGATCAACGAGCGAAGATTCTCGAAACCATCGGCGGTGACCAGGCCGGCTGCCACCAACTCCCAGAGGGCATCCTCGACTTCGCTCGCCAACCTCCCCGTGGCGCGCGTCAGTTCGGCGAAGAAGGAGGCGCCCTGCCGCCTTAGCGCATTCAGAACTTCCCGCGCGGGGTGGGAAAGCGATTCCTCGACCTCGTCGCGATTCGCCGCCAGCAGCCAGGGGGAGTCTTCGCGCAGAAGAAGCGCGACCGGCGCCGCGCGCGTTGGCCTCACGCGGCCTGGGTCCTCCCGGTCGAAAGCCGGGTGCGGCGAAAGCCGGCCCCACATCACTTCGCCCGATAGGCAGAGCTGATCGAGCAAATCCGGTGAGTATCGCGCGATGCGGCGCGGCAGGATCTCCGATTCCCACGCGGCCGCGGAGATTTCATATCCCTGAAGCTGGCGAATAATCTGCAACGCGCCGTCCAGTCCGTGCAACTGGCTACCGGGCGCGAGGTGCTGCCAGCGGAAAAGGAAGCGGACCAAATCGGCGGTTGAAACGGGCTCGATTTCACGGCGGAGGCGGCCAATGGTGAGCCGATGGATACGCGCCAGCACGCGCCGGTTTGCCCACTCAACCTCGCCTGTCGCGTTCGCAGGGGTGAAACGGCCGCGCAGGATCTGGCCTTCGGCTTCAAGGCGAGCAAGGGCCATGTCTATGAACTCGCGCCGCAGGACCAGACGATCGGCGAGCGTCTGGGCCGTCATCGGCCCCGTGGATTCGAGCCAGCCGCGCAGCATCTCTGTTACGGCGGATTGCTGTTCGTCGCCCTCGCCAAAATAGGCGGCCTGTGTCATTTCGGAGCGTTCGGCGGCAGCCCAGAGAACCGTGTCGCCCGCACGAAGGGCGACAGCCCGGTGGGATGCCGCCAGCTCGTCAAACCATGCTTGCCACTCGGCGGCCGCCGGCAACGCGATGAGCGTCAGCAGGGCGTCATGCAATTCGTCGGCGTCGCGCACCGCCGGCCATGACTCCGCCGCCACCTGTTCGATAGCGGATCGATCCAGCGCACCCATTCCATCCGCCAGATCCGGCAAGGTGCGGCGCATCTGGACCGCGCGGGCGCGGCGTTCCTCGAGCGGCGCATCATCCAGATATGCGTAGGGATTGGCGTTCAGAATTTCGTGGGAAAAAGGAGACGCTTCCGGCGTTTCAATGGCAACAGTGCGGATGGCGCCGCTTGCGATGCCGTCCAGCACCTGCTTGAGGCCCTCAAGGTCCATGGCCTCGTGCAGGCAATTCGAGATGGTCTCGTTCACCAGCGGATGATTGGGAATTCGGATCTCGCCCGTCAGGTTTTCGGCGCATGCGGCTTGATCGGGAAACACTGCGGCCAGCAGGTCGTCGGAGCGCATGCGCTGGATAGGAGCCGGAATTTTGCTGCCGCCGCGGAAGCGCAGCACGGCCAAGGCCCGCGTCACATTCCAGCGCCAGCGCGCCGTGAACATGGGAGCGGGCAGCAAGGCTTGCGTGAGCACATCCTCAACCGTCGCGGATTTCAAAAATCCAAAAATGATTTCGAGCGGGAAGGAATGCTGCTCGCTCAGCGAAATCACAATGCCGTTGTCGGTGGCGGCGGCTTGCAGCTCGAAATTGAACGACCGGCAGAATCGCTTGCGCAGCGCCAGGCCCCAGGCGCGGTTGATACGCGCGCCGAAGGGGGCGTGCAGCACCAGTTGCATGCCGCCGGCCTCGTCGAAAAAGCGCTCGGCAATCACCGTCGCATGGGTGGGCATGGCGCCCAGCGTGGCTTTGCCGGCAGCCACATAGTCGAACGCCTGCTCGGCTCCGAGGCGCTCCAGGGCGCAATCGCGCATCAGAAAATCGATGGCCTCGGCGCGCAAACGGCTGACGATCTCTTGCCGCAGGCGGGAAACTTCGTGTGAAAGCTCGGCGGTGCGCCCGGGCGCTTCTCCGCGCCAGAAAGGAATGGAAGGCGAGGCGCCGCGGGCATCCTCCACGCGAACGCGTCCCGACTCTATGCGGCGGATGCGCCAGGAAGTGGTTCCCAGCAGGAAGACATCGCCGGCGAGACTCTCGACCGCGAAGTCTTCGTCGACCGTTCCCACCGTTTTCCCTTCGGGTTCGGCGACCACCAGATAGTTCGCCGTCTCCGGAATCGCTCCGCCGGATGTGATGGCTGCCAGCCGCGCGCCGCGGCGCCCTCGCACCCGGCCGTTGATCTGGTCGCGATGCAGAAACGTCCCGCTACGCCCACGCTGCGTGGCGATGCCGTCGGACAGCATGGCAACCACAGCGTCGAAATCCTCGCGCGGGAGATTTCGGTACGAATCAGTGCTGCGAACGAGGGCGAACAGGTCGTCTTCGCGCCAGTCCTGAGTTGCGGACGCGGCCACAAGCTGCTGGGACAGGATGTCCAGCGCGTCGTGCGGAATCTCCAGGCGGTCGAGCTCACCAGCGCGGATGGCGCGCACGAGCGCGGCGCACTCGATCAGCTCGTCCCGCGTGGTGGCAAAGAGGCGGCCTTTGGGCATGGCGCCCACCCAATGGCCGGAGCGGCCGATGCGCTGCAATGCGACCGCGATGGAGCGGGGTGATCCAATTTGGCAAACCAGGTCGACGGTGCCGATATCGATGCCCAGCTCGAGAGATGCCGTGGCCACCACGGCGCGCAGTTCGCCGCTCTTAAGCCGCGCTTCGGCCTCAAAGCGCAGGGCGCGGGAGAGACTGCCGTGGTGCGGCAACACAGCATTCTCGCCCAGCCGTTCGGAGAGCGCATGCGACACACGCTCGGCAAGGCGTCGCGTGTTCACGAACACCAGCGTCGTGCGGTTGGCGCGGATCAGTTCGGCCACGCGGTCGTAAATCTCCGCCCACATCTCGTGAGTGGTGACAGCGCTCAGCTCGTCCTTTGGAACTTCGACCGCCAGTTCCATGGCGCGGCGGTGACCGATGTGGATGATGTGCGCTCGATCGCTCAAGAAACGCGCGACATCTTCAATGGGCTTGACCGTTGCCGACAACCCGATGCGCTGCGGCTTGGGGCCTTCGACCAGCGCATCCAGCCGCGCCAGCGACAGCGCCAGATGTGAGCCGCGCTTGTCGTCCGCGATGGCGTGGATTTCGTCCACGATGACACCGCGCGTAGTGCGCAGCATGCGCCGGGAGCCTTCGGCAGTGAGCAGAATGTAGAGCGATTCCGGCGTGGTCACCAGGATGTGCCGCGGCTGCTTGCCCATCTGCTGCCGCTCCCACATGGGTGTGTCGCCAGTGCGCACCGCCGTGCGGATGGGCGCCAGAGCGATGCCCTGTTGGGCCGCCAGCTCCCGGATCTCGGCCAGCGGCGCTTCCAGGTTCTTGCGAATGTCGTTGCTGAGAGCTTTGAGCGGCGAGACGTAGACAACGGCAGTCTCGTTCGCCAGCGATCCGCTACGCGCCAGGCGCACCAAGCCGTCCAGGCAGATCAAGAACGCCGCAAGGGTTTTACCGGAACCGGTAGGCGCCGAGATTAGGACGTCGTTGCCCGCACGAATTTCAGGCCAGCCGAGGATCTGCGGTTCGGTCGGGCCCGCAAATCGCCGGTTAAACCATTCGACGACGAGGGGATCGAAACCGGAGAGGACGTCTGCCGGAGCCGGTTGCCGGACTTCAAGCATTTACTAACAGCTTGGCATTCTTGCCTCGCTTCCAGCAAATGGAGGGAGAATTTACTTTTGTAACTTCCGGGCGCGCTCGTAATCTTCGAGCAGCTTCTTGGTGATCTTGTCGGCTACGTCGGCGCTCGAGCCGCGGAACTTTCCGCCCAGGCTTTCCTGCGTGGTGGACCAGATGACGTCGCCGTCTTTGCTCACCAGGCGAACGGCGGCCACGGCTTCATGCTTGCGCTCCACGCTGTGGGTGGATTCGCTATCGCCCACGCTCATGCCCCCGTTCCGGCTGCGCTGATCGCGCTGCGTACTGCTGGAGTGCCCACCAACTCCGTAGCCGCCGCTGTTGTTGTAGGTTGAATCCCCGTCGCTGAAACCGAAGTGGGCATCGGCGTGAATGCTGTCGCTCGAGGAGTGGATGTCGGTAAACACGAGGTCCTCAGCCGACCCGCGCAGGATGGCGTCGGCGCGATCCGGATTTTCGGTGATCACGAATAGTCCGGCGTTCTGGAGGCTGGCCGCGATCATATCGCGCATTTGCCCGGCGGTCTCACCGCCCGACAGGCGATCGATGTATACCCGCCGAACCGTCAACAGTTGCGCGAGCGTTCGCTCTTCGACCGGCGCCGGCGCAGCAGCCGGCTTGGTTTCCGGTTGTTCCATCCCCATCGTGGCCATCAGCAGCAATGGAAGTAGCATTTTTAGCCCTTTCCCGACCGGCGGGCGTCATCATCTTGATACTCGATCCTCCGGCCCGATCTGGCTTCGAGGACCACCAGCATGGTACGCACTTCGTTTTTGCCAACCTCAAACACCATGGCCTGCTGGCGGCCCTGATCATCAATAAATCCGACTGTGAGGAAATGCTTCCGCGTCTTACTCAGCAAAAACACGGGCGAAATCAGAATGGCTTCGGCATAACGGCGGCCGACGCGCTGCCCGTACTCGAGTTCGTTAATCTTGTTGTAAGGGATCTGCACGGTGATTCCCTTGGTCTGAAAGAGGAAGACATCATCGTGACGCGTGTCGATGAAGCCCCCGGTCTTGCTGGATAGAACGGAGATGGTGCCGCCTACATACTCAGCATGGTCGCCCAGATTGGCGGCCAGCGAAGCATTTGAGATCAAAAGCACGAACAAAAAGAGCCAGTGGCGTGAAAATTCTAGTCGATTTTTCGGCATGGTCCCAAGCTCAGAGTCGGATTCGTAAAGAACAGTGTTCGAGCGGGCGGCGGATTCTCAGGTTTCCACGGACCTTGCCGAAGGCCCCTAACGTATAATTCAAAGATACTGGAGGCTGATATGGCAGGCAGCATATCGTTCCCTGCATCCGTGTCCGCGCGCCCGGTTGATCGCGCCGCCGCCGACACCGCCGCAATCCCTTGGTACGTATGGTGTTCTGTTATTGCGGTAACCTCTGCGATGGTCGGCACGCACTGGGACATTTCCTGGCACCGTTCCATCGGCCGGGACACCTTCTGGACGCCCGCGCACATTGCGATTTACATGTGCGGCGTTCTGGCCGGGGTGTCGTGCGGCTATCTGATTCTGTCGACGACATTCAACGCGCATTCGCCGCTCAAAGACGCGTCGGTCAAGATCTGGGGATTCCGCGGCCCGCTGGGTGCGTTCATCGCCGCATGGGGTGGAATCGCCATGATCACCTCGGCGCCGTTTGATGACTGGTGGCACAACGCGTATGGCCTGGACGTCAAGATTCTCAGCCCGCCTCACGTGCTGCTGATCACAGGTATGGTGGGAGTGCAGTTGGGCGCCCTGATCCTCATTCTGGGGCAGATGAATCGTGTTACCGACCAGGCGAGGGCCAAGCTTGAATGGCTGTTCCTGTACGTCAGCGCCATGATCGTGGTCTGCATCATGATCCTGATCTTCGAGTATGAGTTCCGGCTTTACATGCACAGCGCTTTTCCGTATCGCGTGCTGGCTATCGCCATACCCGGGATTCTGGCCGCCGTGTCCAGGGCGTCGGGACGCCGCTGGGCGGCAAGCATCGTGATCGGAATTTACACTCTGTTTCTGATCGGCTGCGTGTGGATTCTGCCGCTCTTCCCGGCGACGCCGAAGCTAGGGCCGGTGTATCAGAACGTCACGCACTTCATCCCGCCGGAGTTTCCGCTGCTGCTGATTGTGCCGGCGCTGGCGCTGGACTGGCTATGGGCCCACACCGCAGACTGGAAACTGTGGCAGCAGTCGGTGGTCTCAGGCGTTGTTTTTCTCTGCTTGATTGTGGCGGTGCAATGGCCGTTCGCCAGCTTCCTGATGAGCCCCGCCAGCCGCAATTGGATTTTCGGCACGAACTACTTCGACTACAATCTTCGGCCCGATGACTACTACGTACGTCACATCTTTTTCCAGGTGGAGAAGACAAGCAGACAGTTCTGGACGGAAATGGCGGCGGCGCTGGCTATGGCAATGCTGACCACGCGCCTGGGCTTTGGATGGGGTAACTGGATGCGGCGCATCCGCCGCTGAAGGTTGAGGGGCATTCCTTTGCGCCTACTTCTGCTGTCGCTCTTCACTTCCGCGATCGCCTGCGCGCACGTTGGCAGCCCCGACGTGTTTTACGAGGGCAACGCCGGCCCTTACCGGCTGCTTGTCGCGATCCGCCCGCCGGTGGTGATTCCCGGCGTGGCCGAGGTCGAGGTACGTAGCACTTCCAACGACGTCAGCGAAGTGCGCGTCGTTCCGCTGCCGCTGCAAGGCCCGGGAGCCAAGTTCGCGCCCACGCCCGATGTCGCACAGCGCTCCAAGGACGATCCGCACTTCTACACGGGCAGCCTGTGGATGATGCGGTTCGGCTCCTGGCAGGTGCGCGTGCGAGCCGAAGGAGCGCGCGGCTTGGGCGAAATGTCGGTCCCGGTTCCCGCTCTAGCCATGAGGACATCCACCATGCAGAAGAGCCTGGGCGCGGGGCTGCTTGGCCTGATGGTTTTCCTGATGGTGGGCATCGTGAGCATTGTGGGAGCGGGCGTGCGGGAGGCCCAACTCGAGCCCGGAATTGAGCCCGCGGCAAAAAACCGCAAGCGCGCCACCATCATCATGGCCATCACACTAGTTCTGCTGTGCGGAGCCGTTTATCTCGGCAACAAGTGGTGGAACTTCGAAGCCAACAACTACGCACGGAACATTTACAGACCGATCGACATGTCGGCGACGGTGGAACCCGGCGGGCGGCTGTTGCTGCACCTGCAGGATACCGGCATCTTCTTACGGTTTACCAAGATGGATGACCTGCTTCCCGATCACGGCCACCTGATGCATATGTACGTAATCAGCACACCGTCGATGGAGCGTGTCTGGCATCTGCATCCCGATCAAACCGAACCGGGAACGTTTCGGATGAATCTACCCATCATGCCCGCGGGGCGGTACCGGCTATTTGCCGACATCGTGCACGGAAACGGCATCCCGGAAACCGGGACCGCCGAAATCGAAATTCCGCAGATCGCTCCGGGCGCGCCGCCGGGACCTGATGACGCGGCAGGCGCCGGGTTGCCGGTAGCGCAAGCTGAGTTCAACCGCACGGTTTCGCCGCTCGCGGACGGGTACCGCATGGTATGGATGCGGGGAGCGGCGTCGTTCAAATCTAAACGTGCTGAACTTTTCCGCTTCCGCGTGGAGGACGCAAACGGCAAACCCGCCGAAGACCTGGAAGTGTACATGGGCATGCCCGGCCATGCGGCGTTCGTGCGCGACGACTTCCAGGTATTTGCGCACGTGCATCCCTCCGGTTCCGCGCCCATGCCCGCGGTCGTCATGGCGCAGGCTCAAGTGAGCGGCGGAGACGCCGGTGGAATGCACGGCATGCATGCCATGCACAGTATGGGACTCCCGGCCGAGGTCTCCTTTCCTTATGGTTTCCCGCAGCCCGGCAATTACCGGATTTTCGTTCAGGTGAAGCGCGCCGGGAGGGTGGAAACCGGAATCTTCGATACGCGCGTAGAATAGACGCTTGCGGACACTCAAAGACAAAGGCGTTCTGATCACCGGGGCAGGGCGTGGGATCGGCAAGCGCCTGGCTCTGGGTTTTGGGCAGGCCGGCGCTCGCGTGGGGCTGCTCTCTCGCAGCCAGGCCGAACTCGACGCCACCAAGCTCGAGATCGAACACGCCGGCGGAGCCGCGCTGCGCATCCGCGCCGATGTCCGGGATTTCGAGCAGCTCAGCGCGGCCGTGGACAGGATGCGCGTAGTGTTCGGCGGCGTGCAAGTGCTCATCGCCGGCGCGGCGGTGCTGGGTCCCATCGGACCGTTTGCCGAAGAAAAGCCCATCAAGTGGGCCGATGTGCTGGACACCAATATCCTGGGCGTTATGCACGCCTGCCGCGCGGTGCTGCCGCAGATGGTGGAACGGCGGTCGGGAAAAATCATTGTGCTGAGCGGCCCGGGTGAGGCGGACGCACGGCCGAATTTCGCGGTCTTCGCAGCATCCAAAGCAGCCGTGGTTCGCCTGGTGGAAACGCTGGCCGAGGAAGTGCGCGATCACAATGTGCAGGTGAACGCCATTTCGCCAGGCGGCACCTATACCAGCATGACCGATGAGATCATCCAGGCGGGTGCCCGTGCGGGATCGAAGGATCTTGACGAAGCCGAGCACGTGCGCCTGACCGGCGGCGCTTCCGCGGAGAGGCAGATTCAACTGGCCCTGTTTCTGGCCACCGAACGGTCTAATCACGTCAGCGGCAAACTCATCTACGTCAACGACGACTGGAAACGGCTGGAGCATGACAACATCAATCCCGCCGCGTACACCCTACGACGCGTGATGAAGACGTAGACATGGAGACCCTGGTTGAACTCACAGACTGGCCGCCTGCCGCACCCGCGCCGCAGCCAATTGCGGCGCTCGAGGACGGTAGCATCCTGTTTGCTCCACGCGTGGGCTTCGAGTTGGCCGATGCAGAGCGCCGTTTTCTCTCCCCGGCCTGTCTCAATGCAAAGTCGAAGAACCTCAGCCTTAACCCGCAAACCGGGGTCTTGCACGGAACCGGAGCCATTGACGCAGAGCGCGACGAGTTGCATCAAATGTTGCGGAGGTTCTCCGATTGGGCTCGCGATCGAATCATCGCTCTCTGCCCCGGTTATCGCGACAGCCTCAGGCTCGGGCTTGCGAGCTTTCGTCCCGCGGAGATTGCCGGGCGCGCCAGTTCCTGGCGGAAGGACGATACGCGTCTGCACGTGGATGCGTTTCCCTCGCGCCCTATGCAGGGACGGCGCATTCTCCGGCTCTTTGCCAACGTGGGAGGCGCGGCCCGCTTGTGGCGCGCCGGCGAGCCCTTCGAGCAGGTGGCGCGAACTTTCCTGCCGCGCCTCCGGCCGCCCGCTCCCGGATCATCCTGGCTGCTCCGGTTCCTGCACGTCACCCGAGAACGCAGAACTCCCTACGACCATTTCATGCTCGGCATTCACGACGCGATGAAGGCCGACGAGAGTTATCAATCCCAGGTGTCCCAAACTGAAATCGCCTTTCCTCCCGGCTCGACCTGGGCTTGCTACACCGATGCTGTGTCTCACGCCGCTATGTCCGGCCAGTTCGCATTCGAGCAGACCTTCTATCTGCCCGTGAGCGCCATGCAGGACCCGGCACACTCCCCGCTGCGCATCCTGGAGCGGCTGTTGGGACGAACGCTGGCGTAGTTAAGCGAGATCTCCGGGCCTGGGCGCCTTCCCCGATTCGGCGGCCGGTGAGAAAGCCGGGACCGGTCTACGAGAGTCGATTTGAACCAGTGGCGCTGCCGGTTGCGGGTTTTCGGACCATCTCGGAAATCTGGCGTGATGTGGGATGAGCCGGCTTACCAGGGAGCCGACGGCCATGGATGAGTGCACCAGATGGCGAACGCGCAGCGGCCCGGCAACCGGCAGCCCACCGACCCAGTGAAGTCCGGCACTGATCGAACAGCCGCACTGGCTGCAATCCGGATCGCCACCGAAGATGCACGGCTCAACCAGCGTGTGCAGATCCGCCGTGTAGTTCATCGACATCCGGGAAAAAATGCAATCGGCCGGACTCGACGGTGGGTGAAGGAAAGCTCGCGCCATTCCACCGGGGAGCAGCAGCTTGGGATACCGGCGCGCAAGCATGGGAAGCTGGTCCGCCAGACTCTGGCGGTCCGCCGGCGTGAGCGTCTCTGCGGACTGCTCGCCACGCTGCGGCGTGTAGACGCTGAGCCAGATGCGGTTCACTTCCGCGCGAGAACTCCAGAATGCGAGAAACTCATCCAGGTAACCGGGCTCCTCCATATGCGCGCGAACAACGGTGCAATGCACGTTGACTCGCCTGCCCGCAATATTCCGCAGAATCACGTCGTATGTGGCAGGCTTGCGGCGGACATCATGGTGACGCTCCAACCCATCAATGGACACCGCAACGGTCACGCGAGGCAGTGCGGTCCACTCGGCCGGAATCGGGATGACCGCGCTGGTGACGACCATGCTGAATGTCCCCCGTTGGCTGAGAATGGGGAGAACCTTACTTAGCTCACGGTGGCGAATCAGCGGTTCGCCGCCGACCAGCGAGACGTGTATCGGATCGTGCTGCTCCACTAATTCCACGATGCCCTTGACCAGAGCTTCGCCTCGCAGATCGCTCAAGTCTTTGAGTTGGGCCCCGCCGGCCAGGTGAGAATCTCCATAGGCGTAACAGCCCGGACACGATAACGGGCATTCTCGCGTAATCTCTATCGAGAGCAAAGGGATCTTGCCGCGCAGGATTTTTCCCCAGGACTGTATGAAGTTGATCGGTTTCATTTCCACTCTCTGTGAACTGTGTGACTAGATACCAATGTCCTCGCGTCCTCGTCGCCCACACGTACACCGACGCATAGGACGCCTGAGGGGATACAGGAAAGCACGCACGGCAGAGCGGGAAGAACTCCGCTTCCGGCGGTTCACCACCCTCGATGGATCAAAAAATACCGGACTTACGTGCGATACAGGGGAGGAGAAGAATCCGATGCCCGCAAAATGCAGAATCGCAAACTGCCGGGCGAAAGGACGCTCTCAAATCTCGAAGGGAACGACTGCCAATGCAGTGCGGGGGGCGAAGCGGGAATGACGCCTGTTGGAACCGTGTCATGCGCGCGGCTGGCTGAGTCAAAATGGCTGGCGGACTGAAATGCCTGGCTCGCCCTCGCCTGCTTGATGACAGCGGGGAAATCCGGCACGCTGTCGAGCGATGCTGAAATGAGCATCCCGCAGATCAGCCAGGTACCCCAGATCCAGCGGCTGATAAAGGTATTCACGGTCCGCGACGCAACTCATCATATCGCACTTGTGCACTCCGGTATCAGCCAACTTGCGCGCGCACATTCCCGGGTGAGATGATTTCTGCGAGGATTCTCCCCCATGAAAAAATCCGCACTGATTGCCGCCCTGGTATTGATCTTCGCCGTGACCGCTTCCCCGCAGGAAAAGCGGAAGAAGCTCCTGGCCATCGGGATGTCGCAAGGGTTTCAGCACGATTCGATTTCTCATGGCTTCGCCACCATCGAGAAGATCGGCCAGCAGTCCGGCCTCTGGGACACTTACATCCGCACGGATGTGCAACTGCTGACCAAGAAGAAGCTGGGAAACAACGCCAAGAACATCGATTATTTCGATGCCGTGATGTTTTATACCACCGGCGAGCTTCCCATGGACGATGAGCAAAAAGCCGCACTTCTTTCGTTTGTGAAAGATGACGGCAAGGGTTTCCTGGGCACGCACTCAGCGACGGACACGTTTTACAAGTGGCCGGAGTACGGGGAAATGATCGGCGGCTGGTTCAACGATCATCCGTGGCACCAGAAAGTGCGCGTCAACGTGGAGGATCGCGACTTCCCCGCGACTAGGCAGTTCCCGCCGTCATTCGAGATTACCGACGAGATCTATCAGTTCAAAAATTACTCGCGCGACCGTGTGCGCGTGCTGATGAGCCTGGATCCCAATTCCGTCGACCTCACGAAGAAAAACGTCCATCGCACCGACAAAGATTTCGCCGTGACCTGGGTGCGCAATTACGGCAAAGGGCGCGTCTTCTATTCTTCCCTGGGACATGAAGACCAGGTGTGGGACCGCCCCGACATCCAGCAGATGTGGCTCGAAGCGGTGAAGTGGGCCATGGGCATGACGCAGGGCGATGCGACGCCACGGCCGAAGCCGGCGGATTAGAAGAAAGTCCGCCATGCCTGCACATAGTCCTGAGGCGTGCGAAGCGTTATTCGCGCAATACTTCAACGCCGGATACGTTGACACCCTGCTGGCCCTGTACGAACTGAGAGAAAACACAAAACACGGGACAGTACACTCAAATCGAATTTCCGCGAGCAGGTAATGGTGTACTGAGTGTACTGTCCCACGTTTCCGTCCGTGCTCCGAGCAGACCCGCGTGACCGCTCCTTTCAGTCGCGGCTCAGTTTCGAGACGGTTTTACCGAGCCGCGACCGGAGGAAGCGGTCGCGCGCTCACTTCTTCTGACACCTCGGGCAGAAATGCGTCCCTCGCTGCGCCACCAGAATCCTGCGAATCTTCGCGCCGCAACGCGGGCAGGGCTCGCCGGTCTTCTGATACACGTTGTGCCGCACCTGGAAACTGCCCTGACGGCCGTCGACGTCGACGTAATCAGAAATCGATGAGCCGCCGGCCTTGATGGCTTCACCGAGCACCCGCCGAATGGCTGCGTGCAGTTTCTTGATGCGGTCCGGGCGCAGTCGTGCTGCTATGGCCAAGGGATGAATCCCGGCGCGGAACAGCGCTTCATCGGCATAGATATTTCCAATGCCGCGCACGAAGCTCTGGTTGAGCAGCAGCGCTTTCATTCGCGTTTTGTGCTTGCGCAGCCGCGCCGAGAATTCGGCAAGCGAAATCTCGAGCGGCTCGGGACCTAACTTCGCGACGCGCGCCGGCAGCCCCTGGCTCAGCTCCAGCCGCCCGAACTGGCGGCTGTCGTCGTAAAGAAGTGCGCCGCGATCCAGCGTCAGAATGGCGTGCGTGTGTTTGCCCGGCGCGCCGTTCATGAGCAATTTGCCGGTCATGCCCAGGTGCACGACGAAGGAGCGGCCGCCATCCAGCTTGATCTCGATAAACTTGCCGTGACGCTCGACGCCTCGAACCTTGCGGCCCGCGAGCCCCGCCGCGGTCTCGTCGGGATCGCCGCGCAACACGCGCAGGCAGCGGAACTCAGCGCTGACTATGCTTCTGCCTTGCAGGCGCGGCGCGAGCGCGCGGGTAATGGTTTCGACTTCTGGAAGTTCGGGCACTTAAGCGGGAAGATTCAGAAAAATGTCGCCGCCCTCTACCTTCACTTCACAGTTGGCGACCTTCTTGGAAGGGTCCCTGTCGTTCTCGCCCGTGGCGCAGTTCCATTCCCAAGCGTGCCACGGGCAAACGACGTTCGAACCGCTGATCGCCCCTTGTCCCAGCGGCCCGCCGCGATGTGGGCAGACCCCGTTCAGAGCCGTAATCTTCCCGCCCACGTTGCGGATCGCGTACGGCGTCTCGCCGACGAGAACCTCCATTACGGAATCGGGCTCCAGCCCGGCGGCCGGCGCGACCTTGACGAACGGCATTCAGTACTTCGGAACCCGCGGGTCGACCTTATCGCTCCACGCCAGGATGCCGCCCTTCATGTTCTTCACTTTTTTGAAGCCGGCCTGCTTGAGGAAGTCGACCGCTTTGGCGCTGCGCATGCCGCTCTTGCAGTGCGCTACGATTTCGTCCGCCGAATTCAGCTCGTTGACACGCTTGGGCAACTCGCCGAGCGGAATCAGCTTCGCAGTGGGGATGTTGCAGATCTGGTATTCGTGCGGTTCACGCACGTCGATCAGCACGAAGCGGTCGCCGCGGTCGATTTTCGCCTTCACTTCAACCGGATCGATCTCGCCTTCCGATACGCCGGGCGCAGGTGCGGGCTGGTGCTGTGGGATGCCGCAGAATTGCTGGTAATCGATCAGCTTGGTGATGGTCCGGTGCTCGCCGCAAACCGGGCATTCGGGATTCTTGCGCAGCTTCAGCTCGCGGAACCGCATGGCGAGCGCGTCGTAAAGCACAAGCCGGCCGACCAGCGGCTGGCCCGTGCCCAGGATGAGCTTGACCGTCTCGGTCGCCTGGATCAATCCGATGGTGCCGGGTAAAATTCCCAGCACGCCGCCCTCGGCGCAGCTCGGCACCAGGCCCGGAGGTGGCGGCTCGGGATAGAGGCACCGGTAGCACGGCCCGCCTTCGTATGCGAACACCGTCGCCTGGCCCTCGAAGCGAAAAATCGAGCCGTAGACGTTGGGCTTGCCCGTGAGCACGCATGCGTCGTTGACCAGGTAGCGCGTGGGAAAATTATCCGTGCCGTCCACGATGATGTCGTAGTCTTTGAAGAGATCGAGCGCATTTTCGCTCGATAGCGCTGTTTCGTGCTTGTCGATCTGCACGTACGGGTTGATCTCGTGCATGGTGTCGGCGGCGGAGTCGAGTTTCTTGCGCCCGACGTCGCTAGTGCCGTGAATTACCTGGCGCTGGAGATTGGTGAAGTCCACCACATCAAAATCGACAATGCCGATCCGTCCGATACCCGCCGCCGCCAGGTACATGCCGAGCGGCGCGCCCAGCCCTCCGGCGCCGATCATGAGGACCTTGGCGGACTTCAGCTTGAGCTGGCCCTCCATGCCGACCTCGGGCATGATCAGGTGGCGGCTGTAGCGCAGGATTTCGTCTTTTGACAGCGTGGTTGGCTGCACGGGCGCTTCGGTCACCGGCGCTCCGCCCGCGATGCTGGGTACGATTGCAATCGTGTCGCCATCCTGGACCGGCGTGGCTTCTTTTTTCAGATAGCGGATGTCCTCGTCATTTAGGTACACGTTCACGAAGCTGCGCAGCTTGCCTTCATCGGTGTAGAGTTGCCGGCGCAGATCCTGGTACTGGGAGGTGAGCTTGGTCAAGACCTCGCCGACGGTCGCGCCGCCGAGATCTACGGTATCGTGCTTGTCCGCGTACTGCCGGAGCGGAGTGGGAATCAAAACTTTCGCCATGGGTGTTTCCTTAGAAAAGAGCAGGTATGAATGACTATTCTACCTGTGAACCAGTTCTTCTTTATCCGCGGCTGTCTGATCCGGATTGGGGAGCCAACTGTTCGCGTGATCGAACTCGCCTTTTTGGATCGAGAGAACTACAAAAGAGTACCACGGGCAGGAATTTTTCAGGTCCGTCTCGGAGAAGTAGGCGCCGCAGTCGGGGTGGGAGTGATAAATACCTACCAGGTCCATTTGCTGACGGCGTGCCTCGCGGTCGGCCTTCAGCAGATCCTCGGGACGCAGCTCGTAGCGCTGGCGCTGCGAGCCGGCGGATGCGTTTTCGAGCGGCATGGCCGCCACCACGCGCTTCTGCCCGTCATTAACGTTTCCCAGCATTGCCCCGCAGCATTCGTTCGGATAAGTGGACCGGGCGTGCTCCACCATTTGCCGCCAGGGCTGCTCTTCGATTTCAATCATTCCTCTTCCCAAAACTTTTCGCTCAGGTATTTGTCGGCGCCATCGCAGAAGATGGTCACGATCACGGCGTTTTCCCCCGCGGCGTGCAGTTCGCGGCCCAGCCGGAGCGCCGCGGCGACGTTGGCTCCCGACGAAATTCCCACCAGCAGCCCTTCCTCGCGAGCCAGCCGCCGGACCATGCGGTAGGCGTCCTCCGTTTCAAGTTCCACGTTTGCGTCCGCGAGCGTTTCGTCGTAGATGCCGGGCACAATCGCCGTGGGCATGTGCTTCAGCCCTTCGATCCCATGAAACGCGCTGGCGGGTTGCGCCGAGTAGCACTTTACTCCGGGCATGTCGCGGCGCAGCCGGCGCGTCACTCCGGTAAAGGTGCCGCTGGTCCCGAGTCCTGCCACGAAATGGGTAATCCGCCCCTCGGTCTGCTCCACGATTTCGGGGCTGGTCGTCTCGTAATGCGCTCTCCAGTTAGCGGGGTTGTTGTACTGATCCGGGTAAAAGTAGCCCTGCGGATCGGCTTCATAAATTTCGCGGCATTTGCGAATGGCGCCGTCCGACCCTTCGGCCGGATCGGTGAACAGGACCTCCGCGCCATAGGCGGCCAAAATCCGTTTGCGTTCGACGGACGCATTGCCGGGCACGCATAGCAGAACCTGGTAACCTCTGACTGCCGCGATCATGGCATACGCGATCCCGGTGTTGCCGCTGGTCGCGTCGAGGATGATCCGATCGTGCGTCAGCGCGCCCGTCTGCTCGCCGTCCAAAATCATGTTCAGCGCGGCGCGGTCCTTTACGCTGCCACCTGGATTGAAATATTCGGCCTTGGCGTAAATTTCGATTCCAGGCAGGTTCTCGGTCAGGCGCTGCAACCGAAGCAGCGGCGTGTTGCCAATCCGCGAAAGAACGTCAGTTCCCTCGAGCGCTTTTAAGATGGAGGCTGCTGCCTGCGCCATGTTTTTGAATCAAAAGGAATTACTTTTATCCATTCTACCAGCCACTAAATGTCTGTCAACATTAGGATGATTCCCGATGCCCAGAAGACTCATCATCCGCCCGGGCGCAATTGGCGATTTTATCCTATCCCTGCCCGCGATGGAGCATCTAAAGGCTGATTTTTTAGAGGTTTGGGCGGCTACCCCGAACCTGCCGCTGGCCCGGTTCGCCCATAGTACCCGCTCGATCGCCGCTACCGGCCTGGATATGCTGGAGTTTTCGCCAAATCCCAGGCTCACCGCCGAACTGTGTAACTTTAATTCGATCGTTTCCTGGTACGGTACCAACCGTCCGGAGTTTCGCGCAGTGGTTGCGGGCCTGCCGTTCGAGTTCCTCGAGACGCTTCCGCCGGCTGGTTGCCAGATGCATGCCGCGGATTTCTTTGCGGCGCAGGTTGGGTTAACGGGTCCGGCCATCCCTCACATCGATTGCGCGCGCCAGGACGGCGGCTTCGCCGTGATTCATCCGTTTTCGGGGAGTGCGAAGAAGTGCTGGCCGCTGGAGCGTTACCGGGAGCTGGCAAAGCGCATCGAAGCGCATATGCCGGTGCGCTGGTGCGCCGGTCCGGAAGAGCCGCTGGCGGACGCCGTCCGGATTGACGATCTCTATGAGCTGGCCTGCTGGCTGGCTTCCGCGCGTGTCTACATCGGAAACGACTCCGGCATTACCCATCTGGCGGCGGCTGTGGGAACGCCGGTGGTCGCCCTGTTTGGCCCGACCGATCCGCGCACCTGGGGGCCGCGCGGGCCTAACGTCCGTGTCATCGCCATGCCGTCACTTGAGCATATCGATGTGGAGGAAGTGGCTGCGGCGGTTCTGCGATATGATTCCAGTTTCAAGCCATGAAAATCACTCGTGTGGAAGCGCTCTACCTCCGGCAGCCGGAGGTCAAACTACAGTGCGACAGCGGCCAGGACGCTCTGATTGTGCGGGTCGAAACCGACGCAGGAATTACGGGCATCGGGGA
>Ga0335080_10000925_pt1 | contig 28036 bp, 13 predicted proteins | sample Lox_Sample_34_FD_206720 | JGI IMG/M metagenome (GOLD analysis project Ga0335080, IMG submission 206720) | Soil microbial communities from Loxahatchee National Wildlife Refuge, Florida, United States - Lox_Sample_3.4 | ecosystem: Environmental > Terrestrial > Soil > Wetlands | place: USA... | reverse complement strand
CCGCAGCATCCGGGGTCGCCGCCAAGGTCACCGGCACGAACGGGCCGAATAACACGCTCAAGGTTGAGACGATCGAAGTCCAGTGAAAGACGCTCACGCGCGAGCGTGATGAATATAACGAGAGAAGCAAGGCCGGCGCGCCCCAACTGCTGGAGAGCAAAGGGTGTGTGAGGCACCGTACTGGTGTGCCCGGGAAATGATATGCTGTTGGCTGATGTGGACGGCCTCAGGTTTCCCTGCTTTTCTTCTTCTTCCGGGACTCATCGTGGGTAGCGCGGGTTTTTGCCGGGGGCAACGGCTTCCCGCCGAACCCGAAGTCAAGGAGCGCCAATCGGTTATTCAAAAATTCGCCGATGAGAAGCTCGCCGTCTGGCAGCAGAGGCTCAACCTGCAGGAGTGGCGGATTTCGGTAATGATCGCGCCGGCGTCCGATTTGCGCCCGCAAACAGTCGGTAACATCCATTGGGACAGCGCTGGGAGAACGGCCGTGATCCGCATTCTCGATCCGGCCGACTACCACATGGCGTGGCAGCCGATGTTGCAGGACATGGAATTCACCGTGGTTCACGAGTTGATCCACCTGGAACTGGTCCCGTTGCTTGCCGACCTGCAACGCAACGAAGCCAGCCGGCGCGACGAAGAATTCGCGGTGAACCATCTCGCGGAAGCACTGCTGCATCTGCAGGCCAACACGGTGACCCAGCCGCAGTCGCCGATCGGAACGGCTACTTCTTCGGCAAAGTAAACAGGAACGTCGCGCCCTTGCCGAGTTCCGACTCCACCCAGATCCGGCCTTCGTGACGGCTCACGATCTTGCGGCAGATCGCCAGACCCATGCCGCTGCCCGGCATTTTGTCGCGCGGGTGTAGCACTCTGAATATTCCAAAGATCTTCTCCGCATACTGCGGCTCGATCCCGATTCCATTGTCCTTCACGGCAAAGACCCATTCGTCGCCCACGGCTCGCGCGGAGACGTGAATTCGCGGCGGTTCCGTATTCCGGAACTTGATCGCGTTGACCAGCAGGTTCTGGAACAGGCGCGTCAATTGCACCGGGTCGCCCATCACTGCCGGCAGTGGGTGGCGTTCGATCCCGGTTCCGCTCTCTTCGATCAGCGGCGTCAGATTTCCGATGGCGTCGTCGAGGGCGTCGTCGCACATCATAGGCGCGAAGAAATCACTCCCGCGAGCCTCCACCCGCGAAAAGTCGAGCAGGTCGTGAATCAGCGTTTCCATTCGGCCGGCGTTCTCCACGATTGCGTTAATGAACTGATCCGCTTCTGCGTGGAGCCGCCCCTGGTAGCGCCTGGCCAGCAATTGCGCGTAGATGGAGACCGTGCGGAGCGGCTCCTGAAGGTCGTGGCTGGCGGCATAGGCGAACTGTTGCAGCTCCTCGTTGGACCGCAACAGTTCGTCCGTGCGCGCCAGCACACGCTCCTCCAGGCTGGCGTTCAGCAGGCGTATCTGCTCCTCCACCTTTTTGCGCCCGGAAATATCGCGAATCGTGCTGGTTACTACGACGCCGTCTTCTGTATCCAGAGGACTGGAGCGGATCTCAACCGGGAACTCGACGCCGCCCTCCCGTTTCGCGACCAGTTCGACTCCGCGGTCCAGGCGCTGTTCCGCCGGCCTTCCGGGGGCCAGGACGAAACTCCACTCCGGCACCAGCGTCCGAATACTATTCGAGATCAGCCGGTCCCGCCCGATGCCGAAGACGATCTCGGCCTGCGAGTTGACCATCACGATCTCACCATCCGGGCGGCACATGACCATCGCGTCCGGAGCTGCTTCCAGCAGCCCGCGAAACTTCTGCTCGGCCTTCTGCAACACCTCCGCCTGCTTTCGCAAGACATCGGCCTGCTCCTTCAACTTCGCGTTGCTGCGGCTGAGCTCCACGAACACCGCGACCTTGGAACGCAGGACCTCGGGTACAATCGGCTTGAAAAGAAAATCGACCGCACCCAGGTCGTAGCCCCGGAAGAGATGCTCTTCGTTGCGATAACCGGTGAGGAACAGGATCGGAATCTGCCGGGAGCGCGGCCGGCTGCGGATGAGCTCCGCGGTTTCGAAACCGTCCATCTCCGGCATTCTCACATCGAGCAGAATGGCCGCGAAGTCGTCATGCAGGAGGTGGCGAAGGGCCTCTTTGCCTGAGCCCGCCAGCACCAGCTCTTCACGAAGTCCGCTGAGAGCCGCCTCCAGCGACACGAGATTCTCCGGAGTGTCATCCACCAGGAGGATCTTCATGCGTCGTTCGGCGCTTGATTCCTTTGCCACGACTACTGCACCGGCTGCGGGTGTCATGTGCGATTACCCGTGACGGTTAGTTTATTCGAAGGTGCCTCATGGGTGTGAACCAGCCAGACGCGCAGCACCGAAAAAAGCTGGTCCAGATCCACGGGTTTGGTGATGTAATCCGACGCGCCGGCCTCGATGCACTTGGCGCGGTCGCCCTTCATGGCCTTCGCGGTAACCGCGATGATTGGCATCGTGCGGAACTCAGGGATCTGGCGGATGGCGCGCATGGTTTCATAGCCGTCCATCTCGGGCATCATGATGTCCATGAGGACGCCGTCCACGTCGGGCGTCTTCAGAAGCACTTCAATTCCAGTGCGCCCGTTTTCGGCGTGCAAGACCTGAAGATTATGCTGTTCCAGGACGGTCGTCAGTGCGAAGATATTGCGCACGTCGTCGTCCACCACCAGTACCTTCTTGCCTGTCACGGTCGGATCGTTGTGACGGATCGTGTTGAGGATCTCCAGTTGCGCATCCGAAAGATCGGCGTGCGCGCGGTGGAGGAACAGGACCGTCTCCTCCAGAAGGCGGTCCGGCGAATCCGCGTATCTTACGACAGAGTGTCGGGAAAGCCGCCGGATCTCGTTCTCCACCTCCGGGCCCAGCTTCCCGCCGCCGAAGATTACGGCCGGCGGAGTCTGGGGGCCGCCATCGGCCTGAATTTCTTCGACCAGTTGTAGCGCGGAAATATCGCTGATGTGCAGGCCCAACGCGATCCCATCCAGATAGGTCTGTTTGGCGGTCGCCAGCGCCTCTCCGCCCGAGCCAACGGCGAGAATGTCCACGCCCTTGCCACCCAACAGCTCCTGCAGGCTGGTGCGCCGCGATTCATCCTCGGCTACGAGCAACAGCTTCTTCGTGCGGGGCTGAATCGAATAGTGGATCGTGTCGAATGCGGCGTTCAGGTTGTCCGTGGTAACCGTTTTCTCCAGGTAGGTCATGGCGCCCAGTGCCAGACCGCGCCGCCGGTTCTCGTCACCAGTGATGACATGCACCGGGATGTGGCGGGTCTGCGGGTCATGCTTCAACCTGTCGAGGATGGTCCAGCCCGCCATGTCGGGCAGGGTGATGTCCAGTGTGATCGCGCCCGGGCTGAACTCGCGGGCCAGTGTCAGGGCGATCCCGCCGCGCAGGGCCACGAGTGCTTTGATCCCGCGATCGCGAGCCATATCCATGAGGATGCGCGCGAAGGTGATGTCGTCTTCCACGATCAGCAACACCGGATCGTTCGGCCGGATCATGTGCCGGTCGTCCTCGATGTCGATATCGTGCACAACGGCAACTGGCGCCGAGGAAGGCGCCGGCAGGATGATATCCAGCGTTTCGTCGACCGGCGACGCCAAAGCGCTGCTGCCCTGCCACATCTCGGCAGCCGCAAGGGCGGGCTGCGCGTCCGCTTTCATGATCGTCACCGGTGTTACGTAGGTTTGCGGCAGATACAAGGTAAACGTACTGCCCACGCCGGGGGAGCTCTGCAGACGGATTTCGCCGCCGAGCAACCGCGTCAGTTCGCGGCTGATCGAGAGGCCGAGTCCGGTGCCGCCGTATCTCCGGCTCGTGGTACCGTCCGCCTGCTGGAACGCTTCGAAGATGATGTGCTGCTTGTCGTGCGGGATACCGATGCCCGTATCCGATACCGAAAAGGCGATCACGCTCTTCACGCGATTCAGGACCGAATGAGTCGCACTCCACCCTGACGTGGCGCGTTCGATGCGCAGCTTCACCGATCCGTGCTCGGTGAACTTCAACGCATTCGAAAGCAGGTTCTTGAGCACCTGCTGCAGGCGCTTGGAGTCAGTGATGATGGTCTCGGCTTGCACGCTCTCGGCGAGGTCGATGAAGAGATCGAGTCCCTTGCCGTCCGCAACGTGCCGGAAGGTGCGCGAACAGAAGTCGCGCACCTCGCTGAAGCGGACGCTGCCGACTTCCACATCCATCTTTCCGGATTCGATCTTGCTCAGATCCAGAATGTCGTTGATCAGCGCGAGCAGGTCGGTGCCCGAGGAATGAATCGTCTCCGCGTACTTGACCTGTTTCTGCGTCAGCGTGTTCTCGGAGTTTTCCGCCAGCATTTGCGCCAGGATCAGCAGGTTGTTCAACGGCGTGCGCAGTTCGTGGCTCATGTTGGCCAGGAACTCGCTCTTGTATTTCGAGGTTAGCGACAACTGCTCGGCTTTCTCCTCCAGCGCCGCTTTGGCCTGTTCGACTTCGCGATTCTTGGTTTCTACCTCGTTCTTCTGCTCGGCCAGCAGGTGCGCCTTTTCCTCGAGTTCGGCATTCGTCTTCTGCAATTGCTCCGCGAGCGCCTGGCTCTGCTTCAAAAGCTGCTCCGTCCGCATCGTGGCCGCGATGGTATTCAGCACGATGCCGATCCCCTGCGTGAGCTGATCCAGGAACGCGAGGTTGACGTCGGTGAAGTGGCGGAACGAGGCCAGTTCGAGCACCGCCCGGGCCTCGCCTTCGAACAGCACCGGCAGCACCACGATGCTGAGTGGAGTTGCTTCGCCCAGGCTGGAAGTGATCTTGACGTAATCGTGCGGTACGTCGGTTACCAGGATGCGGCGCTTCTCCAGGCCGCACTGGCCAACGAGGCCCTGCCCCATGCGGAACTCGGTGGGAACGCCGCTGGTCAGGTCGGCGGCGTACGCTGCAAGCAGCTTGAGCGTCTGCGCGTCCCCGGTCGAATCGGTGATATAGAACGTTCCGTGTTGCGCACCCACGAGAGGCGTCAGCTCGCTCAGCAGGAGTTTGGACACAGTCAACAGGTCGCGCTGGCCCTGCATCATGCCGGTGAATTTTGCGATGTTGGTCTTGAGCCAATCCTGATCGGTGTTCTTGCGCGTCGTCTCCGCCAGATTGACGATCATCTCGTTGATGTTGTCTTTGAGTGCCGCGACCTCACCCAGGGCTTCGACCGCGATCGAGCGCGTGAGGTCGCCCTTCGTCACGGCGGTGGCTACATCGGCGATTGCGCGCACCTGGGTGGTCAGGTTCGCGGCGAGCTGGTTTACGTTGTCCGTCAGGTCGCGCCAGATACCGGCGGCGCCCGGCACGCGAGCCTGGCCGCCGAGCTTGCCCTCGATTCCGACTTCGCGCGCGACGTTGCTGACCTGGTCGGCGAACACGGCCAGAGTGTCGATCATCTCGTTGATGGTGTCGGCCAGTTCGGCGATCTCCCCTTTGGTTTCCAGCACCAGCTTGCGCTTCAGGTTGCCGTTGGCGACGTCGGTGACGACTTTGGCGATGCCGCGCACCTGGGTGGTCAGGTTCGCGGCCATGGAGTTCACGTTGTCGGTGAGGTCCTTCCATGTACCGCCGACGCCGCGCACGTCCGCCTGGCCGCCAAGAATGCCCTCGGTGCCGACCTCGCGCGCCACGCGCGTCACTTCGCTGGCGAAGCTGTTGAGCTGGTCCACCATAGTATTGATGGTGTTCTTCAGCTCGAGAATCTCGCCGCGCGCATCTACGGTGATCTTGGTTGAAAGGTCGCCTTTGGCTACGGCCGTGGTCACCTGGGCGATGTTGCGGACCTGAGATGTTAGGTTACCGGCCATCCAGTTGACGCTGTCGGTGAGATCCTTCCAGGTGCCCGCCACGCCGCGCACTTCGGCCTGGCCGCCGAGCTTGCCTTCCGTACCGACCTCGCGCGCCACGCGGGTTACTTCCGCCGCGAACGAGCTGAGCTGGTCCACCATGGTGTTGATGGTGTTTTTCAGCTCCAGAATCTCGCCGCGCACATCCACCGTGATCTTGCGCGAGAGATTGCCCGTGGCGACGGCCGTCGTGACCTCGGCGATATTGCGCACCTGCATGGTGAGGTTGGCCGCCATGGAGTTCACCGAGTCGGTGAGATCCTTCCAGGTGCCGGCCACGCCGCGCACTTCGGCCTGGCCGCCGAGCTTGCCTTCGGTGCCGACCTCGCGCGCCACGCGCGTGACTTCCGAGGCGAACGAGCTGAGCTGATCGACCATGGTGTTGATGGTGTTCTTCAGCTCCAGGATTTCACCGCGCGCGTCCACGGTGATTTTGGTGGTCAAGTCGCCCTTGGCAACTGCCGTGGTGACGCCCGCAATGTTGCGCACCTGGTTGGTAAGGTTGCTGGCCATGTAGTTGACCGAGTCGGTGAGGTCCTTCCAGGTGCCGGCCACGCCGCGCACGTCGGCCTGGCCGCCGAGCTTGCCTTCGGTGCCGACTTCCCGCGCCACGCGGGTGACTTCGCCGGCAAAGGCGTTGAGCTGATCGACCATGGTGTTGATGGTGTTCTTGAGCTCGAGAATCTCTCCGCGCACGTCGACCGTGATCTTGCGCGAGAGATCGCCCTTGGCCACGGCGGTCGTGACTTCCGCGATGTTGCGCACCTGTGCGGTCAGGTTGCGCGCCATCGAGTTGACGGAGTCCGTCAGGTCCTTCCAGGTGCCGCCGACGCCCCTGACCTCGGCTTGGCCGCCGAGTTTGCCTTCGGTGCCGACTTCGCGGGCGACACGGGTCACTTCACCCGCGAAGGCGTTGAGCTGGTCGACCATGGTATTGATGGTGTTTTTCAGCTCCAGAATTTCGCCGCGCACGTCGACCGTGATCTTGCGCGAGAGATCACCCTTGGCCACTGCCGTAGTCACTTCGGCGATGTTGCGCACCTGCGCGGTGAGATTGCCCGCCATGGAGTTGACCGAATCGGTCAAGTCCTTCCAGGTGCCGGCCACGTCGCGCACGTCCGCCTGGCCACCGAGCTTACCCTCGGTGCCGACCTCGCGCGCCACGCGCGTCACTTCCGATGCGAACGAACTGAGCTGGTCGACCATCGTGTTGATGGTGTTTTTCAGCTCCAGAATTTCGCCGCGGACGTCCACCGTGATCTTGCGCGAGAGATCGCCGCGCGCGACTGCCGTGGTGACCGCGGCAATGTTGCGGACCTGATTCGTCAGGTTGCTGGCCATCGAATTGACCGAGTCGGTGAGATCCTTCCACGTGCCGGCGACGCCTTTGACTTCCGCCTGTCCACCCAGTTTGCCCTCGGTGCCGACTTCCCGGGCAACGCGGGTCACTTCGCCGGCGAATGCGTTGAGCTGGTCCACCATGGTGTTGATGGTGTTCTTCAGCTCGAGAATCTCGCCGCGCACGTCCACAGTGATCTTACGCGAGAGGTCGCCGTTAGCCACTGCCGTAGTGACCTCGGCGATGTTGCGCACCTGGGCAGTCAGGTTGCCCGCCATGGAGTTCACGGAGTCGGTGAGATCTTTCCATACTCCGCCGACACCCTTCACCTGCGCCTGGCCGCCCAATTCGCCTTCCGTGCCCACTTCACGTGCCACACGAGTCACTTCGCTGGCGAATGCGTTGAGCTGGTCCACCATGGTGTTGATGGTGTTCTTCAGCTCCAGAATTTCACCTTGGACCCCCACGGTGATCTTGCGCGACAGGTCGCCATTGGCGACCGCGGTGGTAACCTCCGCGATGTTTCGTACCTGGGCAGTCAGGTTGCCGGCCATCGAGTTGACGGAGTCCGTCAAGTCTTTCCAGGTTCCGGCCACGCCGCGCACTTCCGCCTGGCCGCCGAGCTTACCCTCGGTTCCGACTTCGCGGGCCACGCGGGTCACTTCACCGGCGAACGCGTTGAGCTGATCGACCATGGTGTTGATGGTGTTCTTCAGCTCCAGAATTTCACCACGCACGTCCACGGTGATCTTTCGTGACAAGTCGCCCTTGGCGACGGCAGTGGTGACCTCGGCAATATTGCGCACCTGGTTGGTCAGGTTGCCGGCCATGGAGTTCACGGACTCCGTGAGATCCTTCCAGGTGCCGGCGACGCCCTTCACTTCCGCCTGTCCGCCCAGTTTGCCGTCGGTGCCGACCTCCCGGGCAACACGGGTCACTTCCGAAGCGAACGAGCTGAGCTGATCCACCATGGTGTTGATCGTGTTCTTCAGCTCCAGAATTTCGCCGCGCACCTGCACTGTGATCTTGCGCGACAAGTCGCCGTTGGCGACGGCCGTGGTGACCTCGGCGATATTGCGTACCTGGGCAGTCAGGTTGCCCGCCATCGAGTTGACGGAGTCCGTCAGGTCTTTCCAGGTTCCGGCGACGCCGCGAACATCCGCCTGGCCGCCCAGAATACCCTCGGTACCGACTTCGCGCGCGACGCGCGTCACTTCGGATGCGAATGCGTTGAGCTGATCGACCATGGTGTTGATCGTGTTTTTCAGCTCCAGAATTTCGCCGCGTACGTCCACCGTGATTTTGCGGGAGAGGTCGCCGTTGGCCACGGCCGTGGTGACCTCGGCGATGTTGCGCACCTGGGCGGTCAGGTTACCGGCCATGGAGTTCACCGAGTCGGTGAGGTCCTTCCACACGCCGGCAACGCCCTTCACCTCCGCCTGTCCGCCGAGTTTGCCCTCCGTGCCTACCTCCCGGGCAACACGGGTCACTTCCGAAGCGAACGAGCTGAGCTGATCCACCATCGTGTTGATGGTATTCTTCAACTCCAGAATCTCGCCCTGCACATCCACCGTGATTTTGCGCGACAGATCGCCATTCGCAACGGCGGTGGTGACCTCGGCGATGTTGCGCACCTGATCCGTGAGGTTACCGGCCATGGAGTTCACCGAGTCGGTGAGGTCCTTCCACACCCCGGCGACACCTTTGACCTCGGCCTGTCCGCCCAGTTTACCCTCGGTGCCGACTTCCCGGGCAACACGGGTCACTTCCGATGCGAACGAGTTCAACTGCGCCACCATGGTGTTGACGACGCGGGCGGTGTGCAGGAACTCGCCTTTGAGGGAACGCCCTTCCACCTCGAGCGCCATGGTCTGCGACAGGTCGCCCTTGGCGACGGCGCCGATCACACGCGCTACCTCCGTGGACGGCTGCACCAAATCGCCGATCAGCCCGTTGACCGCCTCGATGCACGATGCCCATTCGCCTTGCGCCGATCCGAGGCTCGCCCGTTGGTTGATCCTGCCTTCTTTGCCGACGGCGCTGGAGATCCGCGAGAACTCGCTCGCCATCCGCTCGTTCAATTTGAAGATGTCATTGAGAGTGTCGGCGATTTTGCCCGCAATGCCCGTTTGGTCAACTGGCAGGCGAACCGAAAAATCGCCGTCCTTGAAAGCCATCAGCGTCTTCAAGAGCGTTTTGGTGTCGAGTGTCTCCATCACCGATTCAGTCTTCATTGGAAACTCCCTTTGTCTTCACCGGTTCAAGCAAGTCCTTGAACACGGATCCCAAGGCGAGAAACTGATCTAAATTCGAGGGTTTTCGCAGATAGCACTTGGCGCCCAGGCGCGTCGCCCTCAGCCGGTCTTTCGGCGAATCGGACGAAGTCAGCACCGCCACCGGCACGTGTGCCAGCCAGGTGGACTCCTGGAGACGCTCCAGGACCTCGAGTCCGTCATGCTTCGGCAGATTCAGATCGAGAATGATCAATCCGAAATCGGGCGGTGCATCCGGAGCGCGGTCGCCGGAAATGATCGCCAGGACCTCTTTTCCGTCCGACACCACGCGCATCGTGTATTCAACCCCGTGCTCTTCGAGAGCTGCGCGGATCAGGTACACATCAGACAGATTGTCTTCCGCCAATAGAATTCCATGCATTAGTTTTGTTCCCACCGGTGCACTTTTTGCATGCGCTGGCGTGCAGCTCCTGGTACGAGGTTAGTGCTGTATCTTACATCCTCCATGCTCATCTGCCAAAATCTACACGACCATCGTGCTGGACACGCAATCGAATGACCCAACGTGCGAATATTCGCAGAGAATTTGCAAGTGATCTGCCTAACCCGTCTCCGCTAGTAGATCGGATTGAATCTGCGCGCGGGACGCGCACTTGTTTTTAGTGCCATGTGGTCGCCAATACGCCGATGCCTGGGAGAGGCCGGTTTTGGGCAGCAATGTGCTCGCCAGCAGGCAGCTACAGGTTTCGGCGAACCGGGGACGGCATACCAATGAGCGGACGGGCGCAGGTCATTCTTGTCGTCGATGATGAAACACACCAGCGGGCACGGATGAGGCGCCTCCTGCGAAAGATAGGTTACGAGGTCATCGGTGCCAGAGACTATGCAGAAGCGAGTGCCCTTTACCAGCGGCGTCATGATGAAATCGATATGCTGGTAATCGACGTCTCGCTGCCAGGTTACTACGGGTGCGAACTAGCGAAGACGGCGCTCACCATCTGTCCCAGCGTGAAGGCGCTAATGATCTCCGGAGACACGGGGGCCAAGGTGTGCAAGTTTTATGGGATCTCGCCCTCCGACGTGCATTTCTTGAAAAAGCCGTTCCGCGACTCCGACCTTGTGGCACGTGTCAGATACCTGTTGGAGACAACCGAATTGGGCTGCGGCGATGCTGACGGCGCCTCCGCCTAGCGTCCGGGGACCGGAAACTTCCCATTCGACAGGATACTCGCGCAGACATCGCGGGGATATGTATTTGCCCTGGATCGGCCACATGGCGCCCCTGTGGACCCGCCCACACCAGAACCTCAGAATCCAGTTCAACATATCTCAACTTTCCGGTGGTCCTATCGAGTTGCTGCCCGGCTCCGTCTGGCAGGGAGAGGCCGGATCTTGCTCAGAGCCGGATTTCCGCCTCCGAACGGATTGTTCCGGGCCGTCATCCTGGGCCGGTTTACGGAGTCTGATTCAGCAACAAAGTCTGCGACCCCTCGCCAGACGGGCTGGACGGAGCAATCCTCGGGCCAGAACGGTCTCCCTATCGTACGTCCCATCAAGAATGTGCGGCGTCACAATTCGGCCGTGCAGTTGCAAGTGTCCCCGAGTACATGACTTTGTCCGACACAATCTTATTGTAAAATGGCGGGAGTTGTCGGAGATCGGAGTTTTCTGTGGCGCACGTCTTGGTGGTTGAGGACGATGCCGTTCAACGGTCGGATCTGGCGGAGATGGTGGCAGCCTGCGGCTTCGAGGTCGTTGTCGCAGGCGATGGACGAGAGGCCCTTGCGAGAATTGCAGCGACGCCGGTGAACGCGATCCTTACCGACCTGGTGATGCCGCGCATGGACGGAATCTCGCTGCTCAAGGAAATGTCCGCGCGGGGAGACCATACGCCTGCGATTGTCCTTACCGCATGCGGCGGCATCGACAAGGCAGTTTCAGTTGTCCACGATCTCAAGGCTTTCTGGTTCCTGGAGAAGCCGGTCCAGCCGGGCGTATTACGGACTCTGCTCGAACGCGCCATTGAGAAACATCACCTATTGCAGGAGGCCGACCGCTTACAGCGCCAACTCAGCTATCAGGGCGTTCTGTGCGAGCTGGTTGGCGACTCGCCGTGCATGCAGGAAATCTACTCGTTGCTGCGCCAGGTCGCACCTACCAGCGCATCGGTTCTGATCAGCGGGGAAAGCGGCACGGGCAAAGAGTTGGTGGCGCGCGCCATTCATAGCCTGAGCCCGCGCAGCGCGGGTCCCTTCATCGCCATCAATTGTGCCGCGCTGCCGGAGAGCCTGATGGAGAGCGAGCTCTTCGGACATGAGAAGGGTGCGTTCACGGGTGCGGCTGAGCGCCGCGCGGGCTGTTTCGAACAGGCACACCATGGAACTCTGCTGCTGGACGAAATCGGCGAAATGCCGATTGCCACGCAAGCCAAGCTTCTGCGGGTGATCGAGGAATCCAAAGTGCGGAGGCTCGGCGGCAGCAGCGACATCCCGATCTCCGTGCGCGTCCTGGCCGCGACCAACCGCAAGCCGGAACAGGCGATCGAGAATAAACACCTCCGCGAAGACCTCTATTATCGCTTGAACGTGTTTCACGTTTCGTTGCCTCCTCTTCGTGAGCGTACGCAGGACATCCCCGCGCTTTCCGGGGCGCTCATTCGCGATTTGAATCGCAGGCACGGCTGCCGCGTCACGGGGCTGACTGCCGAAGTGCTGGAACGCTTCCAGGCATTCTCCTGGCCCGGGAATGTCCGCGAGATGCGAAATGTGATCGAGCGCGCAGTGATAGTCGCCGCCGAAGGCGAGATCGAGCTTCGCCATCTGCCGTCCAGCATGGGGCCGGGCACCGCGACGCCCCCGGTCCAGCCGGCGGCTGTAGCCGCGGCCGTGCCAGACGATGTCTTGCAGGTTCGTGTCGGCAGCCGCATGGAGGAGGTCGAGGAGGCCTTTCTTCGCCTCACCTTGAAGCACACGAATAACAACAAACGCAAAGCCGCTCAGATGCTCGGTCTTTGCCTGCGCACGCTGCATAACAAACTGCATGCCTGGGAGGAACGCAAGCAAGGCACTGTCGCGGCTGCGGCGGGCGGGGACCAGCTCGGCGCACCCTAGCGCCTTATGCCGCGAGCGACCGGCATCAGGATGGAAGGGTAAAGCACACCGCGAAACCATCGCCCGCCGGTGGTTCTGCCCAGATGCGTCCCCCATGCGACTCGATAATGGCTTTGCAGATTGCGAGTCCCATTCCAGGACCGGTGCGGTGTAATCGTTCGAGCGGACGAAAAATACGTTCCAAATCGCCGGCTTCGACGCCCTGACCGTTGTCGCGGATGCGGAAGAGCCATTGGTCGCCTTGTCTGGCCGCGCTGATATGCACCCTGGCCCCGGCATGACCGCCATGCGTCACGGCGTTGCGAACCAGCTCTTCCAGGAGCTGGATCAGACGGTCCGAATTGGCCCGGACGCGCGGCAGGGGGTCGTAGGAGACCTCCGCCCCATTTTCGCGAAGGAGCTGTTCAAGTCTTGCCAACGCGCCGCGAACCAGGACATCCATTCCGATGGACTGAGCCGGCGGCTCAGGAGTTTCAAGCGCAACCGAATAAGCCGTCAGACGGTCGATGAGCGAGTCCAGATTCCGGGCACCTGCGGCAATGAAGCCGAGACGCTGCTCGAGATCGGCAACAGGGCCGGTTCCCTTATCTCTGAGGAGGAGCTCGGTGTGCGCACGTATGGTGCGCACCGACGTCTTCAAGTCGTGGCACAGACGAAGAAGAAGCCTGGTCGTGTCCGTGTTCGTGGTCATCGGCCGAGCCATTATAGACGAAAGACGGGTCGGGAAGGCCCATTTTGAAACGCCCTTGTCCATCGCCGCGAAATGTCAGGATGCCCGCGGATGGAATTGCCCCTGACAATGTGAAAAAATAAACAAGTCCATTACTCCGACCCGACATCAGGAGTTGATGGAGAGGGGCTGATTTCTGCCTCGCGCGTGATGCGGCTCGTGATTTTGGCAACATTGTTCCTGGCCTTGCTCGCGACGGCCGCCGACCGTCCCGGAGACTGGACGGGCAACTATCCTCCGTGCGAGCGGAGTGCCGATCTATTGAGGCGGGACCGCATGGACCTCGGCGTCCGCCTTTCCACATCTAATCGGGAGCTGTCGGCGGCGTTTGCGCGCGCCATGGACTTCTGGTCCGGCATTCTGGACATGAGGTGGCACCTGGAGGATGGCCGGAACTGCGCCATTCAGATCGTTGACGGCGAGCCCGGCCTGTTCAAACCGGCGGAAGCCGCGCGGGCGCAGTTCCCCGGATCGCCGGCGTTTCAGGGGTGGATCGCTTTCAATCCCCGGATCACCCTTTCCGCGGATGAGCTGTTCTCGGTGGCAATCCACGAAATCGGGCACGTATTGGGGCTGCAACACAGTCCAAACGCATACTCCGTGATGTACTTCCTTGCCCTGGAGGGCCCGGTCGCTCTGGATGATGGCGACCTTGCGGCTCTGGCCGCCCATCACAAGCTGCGAGGGGCAGGTCCCCTGCCTGACAGCCTGAGCGTTGATTTCGAAGCTCCGGCCCATTCCGCACAGTGAGGATCGAAAATAGAGCACTTCGGGCCTGCCTTGACGCATCTGGCTTACGGCCTTTGATCACGGCAGGAAGAAAAGGCGCTTGGCATTGAACCGCAGAATCCGGATCGCCGTCCTGTTGCTGCTCTCAGCAACGGCGCAGCGCTTCGCCTGCGGGCAGATTCCCACGCCTTCCGCAAGTTCCAAGCCCGCAGCGGAAAAGCCGCCGGAGCCGGATCCTTTTGGCCGCGACACGCCTCACGGGTGTGTGATGGGCTTCCTGCGCGCGGCTACGCGGGAGAACTACGTCCGGGCTGCCGAATATCTCAACCTGAAAGCCAAAACCGATGCGCCCGAACTGGCGCACAAGTTGCGGATCATTCTGGATGTCGGGCTGGCGGCGAATCTCGATCTTGTCAGCAGGGAACCGGAGGGCGACTTACTCGACGGTTTGTCCGAGAACCGCGAACGGATTGGCACTATTGATACCGGAACGGTCAAACTCGACGTTCTGCTCGATCGTGTACGCCAGGGCAGCCGGCCGCCTATCTGGCTATTTTCGGCCGAGACCCTACACAGCGTACCGTCGGTATTCGACGAGATCAACGCGTACGGCGTCGAGAGGCTTGTCCCGGAGGGGCTCCGCGAGATCCGAATCCTGAAAGTCCCTCTATATCGCTGGCTGGAAGTGGTGCTCGGCGTGGTTCTCGCGCTGGTGCTCGCCAGACTGGCGACGCACCTGCTCGTCCTGCTCCTGCGCCCCGTGATCCGCCGAATGACCCGCGAGGAGGTTGACCAGCGCCTGTCCAGGATGACGGCTCCGCTCCGGGTGATTTTTCTGGCAGCCGGCGTACGCATGCTTGCTGCGTTCTCGGCGACCGTGCTCGGCCGGCAGGCGTGGACCAACCTCGCGGCTGTCCTGGCAGTCATCGGTTTCGCATGGCTTCTGATCCGGCTCAGCGACATCGTCGCCGAGCTCGCAAGACGGCGTTTGACGCGGAGCCAACGTGCCGGCAAGCTGGCGGTACTCAACCTTTTCCATCGCCTGTCCAAGATCGTGGTGGCGATTCTGGCGGTTCTCCTGATGATCTACGTGTCCGGAAAGGACGTTACTACGCTCCTCGCCGGCCTCGGTCTCGGCGGTATCGCGATCGCGTTCGCCGCGCAGAAGACCCTGGAGAACCTTTTCGGCGGCGTCTCGATCATCTCCGATGAGCCCATGAGGGTCGGAGACTTCTGCCGCATCGGCGACAAGACGGGCACCATCGAAGACATCGGGCTGCGCTCGACCCGTGTCCGCACCATGGATCGGACCGTCGTCTCGATTCCCAACGGGCAACTGGCGCAGATTAATATCGAAAACTTCGCATTGCGCGACAAGTTCTTCTGCAATCACCAGATCGGCTTACGGTATGAAACCACGCCCGAGCAGATGCGATCGGTGCTGGCCGGGGTTCGCGAGCTGATGCAGGCATATCCGAATGTCGAAAAGGAGTCGCTGCGTGTTCGCCTGACGGCATTCGGCGCCTCGGCGTTCAATCTAGAGCTGTTCGCGTATCTGTCCGCCGCCGACTACCCGGCCTTTCTGGCGATGCAGGAGGAGATCCTGCTGGCAGTACTGGACATCGTGGTCGCCAGCGGCTCCGGGCTCGCGTTCCCTTCGCAAACCACGTACCTGGCACGGGACAAGACAAGCCATCACGGCTCCATCGAGCAAGCCGCAGCCAGAATCCGCCTCAGGCAGGAACAGTCGCGCCCCGCGGTGTCGGGGTCGGGAACAAAATAAATCAGTCTAGTGACCTTTGCATCCAAAGGGCGGGATTGTGTGCGGCGGCCGCCCGGTGCGCACATCCGATGCCGGCGTGAAGGAGGCCGGAATATGAGCTCGGCTGCAAAATCTCCCAAAGCGGTCACCGCGCGCCAGACTGCACGGCCGTATCCGTCCCTGTACCAGATCAACACCCGCGTTCTGCTCACGTCGCTGGGCGCCGGTCTGGGCCGTCCCGCCACGCTGGATGACGTGCCCGATTCCGAATTGGATCGCATCGCCGCTGCCGGGTTCGACTGGGTCTGGTTCCTCGGTGTCTGGCAGACCGGCGCCGTGGGGCGCAGGATTTCGCTCGAAAATCCCGAGTGGCTCCGCGAATACCACGAGTTGCTGCCGGACTTCTCCGACCGGGACGTGTGCGGCTCGTGCTTCGCGATCCGTTCCTACACGGTTCATTCCGACTTCGGCGGGAACGCCGCCCTGGAACGCCTGCGGAAACGCATTCACCGCCGTGGCATGCGCCTGCTGCTGGATTTTGTGCCGAATCACATGGCACCGGACCATCCGTGGGTGCAGGAGCACGCCGAGTACTTCGTGCCCGGTACCGATGCCCAGCTCGAACGCGAGCCGCAGAATTACACGCGCATCGCTACTGCCGGGGGGCAAAACGTGCTGGCGTACGGCCGCGATCCATATTTCTCGGGATGGCCCGACACGCTGCAACTGAACTACGCCAACGCCAGCCTTCAGGAGGCGATGGCCACGGAATTGGAGAAGATCGCCGGGATGTGCGACGGCGTTCGCTGCGACATGGCCATGCTGATCCTGCCCGATGTTTTCGAACGGACCTGGGGAATGCGTCCGGCATCCTTCTGGCCCATGGCCATCGCCCGGGCGCGCGCCAGGCACCCGGGTTTTCTGTTCATGGCCGAAGTCTACTGGGATCTGGAATGGACTCTCCAACAGCAAGGCTTCGACTACACGTACGATAAGCGGCTCTACGACCGGCTCCGCGAAGGACACGCCCGGCCGGTTCGCGATCATTTCCGCGCCGACATGGATTTCCAGCGCCGGTCCGCGCGCTTCCTGGAGAATCACGACGAACCCCGCGCGGCTGCGGCGTTCCCGCCCGGAATACACCAGGCTGCCGCCGTCCTGACCTTTCTGTGCCCGGGCCTTCGCTTCATCCACCAGGGCCAGATGGATGGCTTCAACAAGCGGATACCCGTCCACCTCGGCCGCGGACCGGCCGAGGCGGGCGATGCAAGTGTGCACGATTTCTATGACCGGCTGCTCACCTGCCTTCGCCATCCTGCCGTTCAAGGCGATTGGCGAGTGCTGGAATGCAACCCCGCGTGGGACGGCAACTGGACCTGGGACTGCTACATCAGTTTTGCCTGGCGCGGTCCCGACCAGAACGTGTTGATCGCGATTGTCAATTACGCGGCCAACCAGTGCCAAGCCTACCTGCAAATTCCATTCGACGAGATCAAGGGCAAGACGATACGGCTGCGGGACCTGATGAGTCCGCATGCGTACGACCGGGACGGTGATGACGTCCGGGCGCGCGGCCTCTATCTCGACCTACCCCCGTGGGGCTATCACGTGTTTGAGTTGTCAACTCAGGCAAAGAGCGCCTAAGCCGCGGGGGTAACGACTTTTTTGAGTCTTTGCCGGCCCCTGCTCATCCAGGTGACAGAGGCTTTGCCATACGTCTCCAGACAAGTTCCGCCCCGTTCCGGGATGATCCGCGGTAAGGCATCTCGCGCCCTCGCGAGGCGGGAGGGACCACCATACCGCAATAGCGGCGTCGATCCGCCGTCACGGACGGGGCCGAACTAAGTTCTATGCCCTACAATCTCCGAAGATTTTAGATCGATTTCACACACACCTGCATCACGGCATGCGGGCAAGTAACTGCCCGGAGCAGGAGGCTCCACTTATGCCGTCGTCGCGAACGTTGATTGGTCCGGTCCTGATCGCCATGTTACTGCTGTGCGGCACTGGAATTGCCAGCGCCCAAACGATTGGTGCGAGTCCGCAAGTTCTCAACTTTGTCTATCAGATCGGCGGACCAAATCCGCCGGCACAGAATCTCTATCTCTCTGCCGACAGCCCGGCGCAGTTCGCCGTGACGATCTCCGGAGCACCGTGGCTCACCGTGTCGCCCACTGCCGGGATAACCCCCATCTCCCTGATTGCCTCTGTCACCGCGCCAGCGAACGCCACGCCGGGCACCCAGACCGGATCGATCATCATCGGGCCGCCCGCATCCACCGACGCGCTCAAGACGGTCGTGACCGTCAACCTTCAGATTCTGGCGGCTCCGCAGGGCAATCTTGTTGTCAATCCCAACAGCCTGACTTTCGACTACCAGATCGGAGGACCGTTCCCGCAGGGAACTTACGTTTCCATCACGAGCACAGGTGCGCCCGCATCCTTCAATCTCTCCACGACAACCTATGGCTCCAGCGGATGGCTTGCGGTCTCGACGACCGCCTACGTGACCCCTGCCACCGCCTATGTCACGGTGATCCCGCTGCCCACGATGGGGCCGGGCGTCTACAGCGGCGCGGTAATGGTCACCCCGAATTACGCAGGTGGTGTGGCGGTATCGATCCCAGTTACTCTGCGCGTAGCGTCGGCCGGCACACTGGTTGCGAGTCCCAGCTTCCTGTCGTTCAGCTATCAATCCGGCGGAAACCTGCCTCCGCCGCAGACCGTCGGCGTAGGGAATTCGACGGGTGGGGCCGTGCCGTTCACGGTCTCCGCTACCACGACCAGTGGCGGTAATTGGCTCGCCTACACGCCGCCATCAGGCACTACCCCGTTCAGCGTGGTCATCTCCGTCAACCCCACAACTCTGGGGCCCGGAGTTTACTACGGGACGGTCAACCTGGCTCCCACGGCATCCAATGTTTCGTCGAGCGTGATTCCGGTGACGCTGACGGTTTATGGCGTTAGCCAACTGATCGCCGACCCGGCCAGCCTCACGTTCAACTACGCTCCCGGCGGCGCGGCTCCGCCCCTCCAGTATGTCGCGGTGACCAGCACCAGCAGCCCGGTCAACTTCAACGTATCGGTCTCCGGTCTTTCATGGGTGAAGGCCTCCATCGCGTCGGGCACGACTCCAACCGGATTCTCGGTATCGGCGACTCCGCCTTCAAACGCCGCGCCAGGCACATACAACGCGAATATACTGCTCACGCCGACCAGCGGAGGCGGCGGGTCGGTCAACATTCCAGTCGTGGTGAAGGTGTCGGCGCCCAATTACCTCAATCTGAGCCGCACCAGCGTGACCTTCGAATATTCCACGTCGGGCGTCAACCCCGCGCCGGTCGTGGTTTCGGTCACCAGCACCAACGGGCCGCTCCAGTTTGAGGCGTTTCCCAGCGTAACGAGTGGGACAAACTGGCTCGCGGTCAGTCAAACGAGCACTTACACGCCCGCGAATCTCACGATCACCGTCCAGCCGAAGGGTCTGAACCCGGGGACATACACGGGCTCGATCCTGATCAATTCCGAGGATGCGAGCAACGGCCAGCAGACCATCGGGGTGACTCTGACCGTAACCAGCAGCCCTGCGTTCCAGGCGACGCCGTACGCTCTGGTGTTCTCGTACCAGATGGGAACCGACGCACCCGCGCCGCAGATCTTCACGGTGAGCAGCGGCAGCAAGTCGGTGCCGTTCACGGCGAGTGTGGATCCGGCGGCCGGCACTACCTGGCTATTGGTGGTTGGACGCGGAGATACGCCGGCGGCTGCCGGAGTCGGTGTCAATGCCAGTGGTCTCGGTCCGGGCACCTATATCGGCAAGGTACTGGTCAAATCCACCGACGGATCCGCTCCGACACTGGAGGTACCGGTGGTGCTCAACGTGGCGCCCGGTCCCGTTTATCTGCCGGGTACGAACCTGGTCGCATTCCAATACCAGATCAACGGTCCGGCGCCCGCGTCGCAGAAGGTCGCCATCAACGCCAGCGGAAACAATGGCGCGCTGGTTTACTACACTTCGGTACTGACAGCGGATGGGGGTAAGTGGCTGACCGTCGCGCCCGATATCGGCTCGACGCCTTCCAGCTTGACCGTCTCCATCAATCCGCAGGGGCTGACCGCCGGCCTGTATTATGGCCTTATCGGCGTCAGCGATCCCGGCGCGATCACCCCGTCGGCCTTTGTGCCGGTGACGCTCCAGGTCAGCAGCGGTCCCATGCTGAACATACCGAGCCAGACCATCGTACTCACCGCTCAGGCCGGAATCGGCGGCACCGATAGCGGCAGCATCCTGGTGCAGAGCAGCGGCGGCACGTACCCGTTCCATGTAACCACCTCGGGAGGCCTGTGGCTGAGCGCCAGTCCGACCGACGGCTACACCAACTACAGCGTCAACGTAGTGGCGTCGGCGAGCGGTATGGCAGTGGGCTACTATCTGGGCGTGGTCACCGTCGGGATCCCGGGCGCGCCGGATAGCGTGGTGAACGTGCCGGTGGTCTTTACGGTCGCCCCCGGCTACGGTCCGGGCAACTGATTGCGGCGGGCGCCCGGCCCGTCCCCGCGAGATTCTCTGGTTCCACCACCCGCCGCCGTGCATCATGCCGGCGGTGGTGTCTTCGTGAAACGATTCATTCCGATCATCGATTGGTTTCGAACTTATCGGCCCGGCTGGTTGCGCCTGGACATTATCGCGGGACTGACCACGGCAGCCGTGGTCATTCCCAAAACCATGGCAACCTCGGTGATTGCGGGGGTGCCGATCGAGGTCGGGTTGTACACGGCGCTGGTGCCGATGGCCATCTACGCCGTCTTCGGCACCTCGCGTCCCCTCAGCATGAGCACCACAACCACCATCGGCATGTTGTCGGCTACTGCCCTGGCGCGATTGGAGGAGGGTGATCCCCAGGCTGTCGCGTCCGCGGCGGCGGGCCTGGCGGCAATGGTGGGTCTGGCACTGCTGCTGGCCTCCTTTCTACACCTGGGCGCCGTTGCGAATCTCATCTCCGATCCGGTACTGATGGGCTTTAAGACGGGACTGGGACTGGCTATTGTCGTCGACCAGTTGCCCAAGCTCCTAGGGATTCACTTTCCCAAGAGCGGGTTTCTCAGGAACATCGCCGCGTTGGTTCGGCATCTCCCGGAAACTTCCCCTGCCACGCTGGCGGTGGGTGCCGCCACGGTGATTGCGATTTTTCTGCTGGCGCGATTCCTTCCCAAGGTGCCGGGACCGTTGGTGGCTGTCGCCGGCGGCATCATGGCATCGGGCCTGCTTGGCCTGGCGAAGAGCGGCGTGGCGATTGTCGGCCACATGCCGCCCGGCCTGCCGGGATTTCGCATGCCGGAGCTCAGAATGCTCGAGGAACTGTGGCCGGCGGCGGTGGGCATCGCTCTCATGAGCTTCACCGAATCGGTTGCGGTGGGACGTGCTTTCGTCGGCAAGGACGAACCGCGCCCCGATGCCAACCAGGAGCTTCGGGCATTGGGACTCGCGAATATCGCCGGCAGCCTATTCCACGCGATGCCCGCCGGCGGAGGCACCTCGGAAACCGCTGTGAACCGCCGTGCCGGCGCGCAGACTCAGTTGTCGGAACTCGTTACGGTCGCTGTCGCCGTGCTGGCCGTGCTGTTTCTGGCTCCGCTGATCGGCCTGATGCCGCAGGCGACGCTCGCCGCTGTCGTCATCTCCACGACCGTGGGCCTGGTCAAGGTGAAAGAGATACGGGCCATTCTCGAAGTCCGGAAGATGGAATTCTCGTGGGCGGTCTGCGCCGCGATTGGCGTGGTCCTGCTGGGCACACTCAAAGGGATTCTGGTCGCAATCATCGTTTCGGTGGTGGCCATGGCTTATGACGCCTATCATTGCCCGGTTTACGCTCTGGGACGCAAGCGCGGCACGGACGTCTTTCGCAAGCTCAGCTCCGAGCATCCCGATGACGAGCCCATTCCCGGTCTGCTCATGCTCCGTACCGAAGGGCGAATCCACTTCGCCAACGCGCAAGGTGTGGGCGACAAGATGTGGCCGCTGGTCCAACAGTTCCAGCCCAAAGTGCTGGTCCTGGACTGCAGTGCGATCCCCGACATCGAATACACCGCGCTCAGAATGCTCGCTGACGGAGAGGAGAAGCTGCGGCATCAGAATATCTCTTTGTGGCTCGCAGCGTTGAATCCCGCGACCCTGGCGGTCGTCAGGCGGTCGGCCCTGGGAGAGCGCCTGGGCCACGAACGCATGTGTCTCGACCTGGCGCAGGCAGTGAGCCGGTTCCAGGCACTGAAGGAGCACGCCTCACCCGCGTGACCTGTACCGAGCCGATCATGAAGAGGACCCGGAACTGTTCCAGCCTGCTCCTTACGCTGCTAACGCTTGCTGCACGAGCGCAGGACCTCGCTCCCCGGGCTTACGTAATCACGCCCACGGACTCGAATGCCATCACCGTGTCCGCGGCGATCAATACCGGACAGATTCTTTTCGATCCGTCGGTGCCGGTGACCGGCGCTTCGGCGACCATCGAGACGCCGATTCTCAGCGCGTTCCATTCCTTCGGTCTTTGGGGCCGTTCGGCCAACATCCTGGTGGCCGTTCCCTACGCCGTCGGAAACTTCGAGGGAACCGTTGGAGGCGACTTCCTTCAAGCGTATCGATCCGGCATCGCCGATTCCCGCGTGCGATTCGCCATCAATTTGCATGGGGGCCGGGCTATGGCTCCAAGAGAGTACGTCAAATGGCATGAGCGAAGCTTGATTGGCGTCAGCCTGACGGTTGCAGTTCCGACCGGACAGTATGACTCCGCCAAGCTGGTCAACATCGGCGCGAACCGCTGGGGGATCAAACCGGAGATCGGCTTCACCAGGCGCCGCGGACATTGGGCCATCGACTGGTATGCGGGAGCGTGGTTCTTCACCGAGAACAACAGCTATTACCCGGGCACGAACCGGCGATCCCAGGCGCCCTTCTTCAACGGGGAGGCCCACGTCGGCTATTACCTGGGGCTACGGGCGTGGGCTTCTTTCGACGCCAACTTCTGGAACGGGGGCCGCACTCGCGTGAATGGAGTTGAAGGCAACGACAGTCAGCGCAATTCGCGCATCGGCGGCACGATCTCATTGCCGTTTGGAAAGCACCAGGCGGTGAAGTTCTCATACAGCCACGGGGCATATGTCACCATTGGCGGGGATTTTAATAGCATCAACGTCGGCTGGCAGTATTCCTGGCTGGGCAAGCCATGGTAGGAGATCCGGATCAGAATGCCTGGCCGATGCTGAAGAAGAATGCGCCGATCTTTTCGCCGGGCCGGCGGTCGAGCTTGAACCCGTAATCCAGACGCAAGACCACGAACGGATTGCGAATGCGCAACCCGAAGCCTCCGGCCTTGCGGAGGTCGCTCAGCCGGACGTCGGTCACGTGAGGAAACACGTTTCCGACATCGACGAAGCTCACCGCATCGAAAACCCAAAACAGCGGGTAGCGCATTTCCTCGTTCAAGATGAGGACGGCATTTCCGCCGATGGGCGAGCCGTTGGCTAACGTCGGCCCGAGGGCGTCCTGCTGGAATCCGCGGACGGTGGTGCCGCCACCGGCGTAGAAGCGGTCGGTCAATACCAGGTCGTCCGAATGCAAGCCCTTCTGAAGGCCGATGCGCGTACCGGTTGCAAACACCAGGCGCGACCGGTTGGGAGTCTCTCCGTAAGGCACCGGGCGCGGACGCGTGAGAGGAAAATACTTGAAGTATTGCAAGTAGTAGCGCACGTACGGGTACTCGCTGCCCAGCGGGGCGGGCGCAAACTCGAATGCATGGGAGGTGAACGATCCACGGGTTGCATCCAGGAACGAATCGCGGACGTCGCGCGAGATGGTGAAGCTGAGCGGCGTTTCCGAGACGACGCGGCTCGGAACCGCCACCCCATCCTGAATCAGCCAGGCACGCTGGCGTTCAAAGCGGATGCCCCAGGACAACAGGAACTTCGCGCGAACCGGGTAGTCCTGTTGGACGCTGACCCCCGCCTTGTCCGTCGGGAAGTCCTGCCCGTTTTCAATCGTGTGGATATAGTACGTGCTCAGAGTGGTCGTCAGCCGTTTGAATCCCCAGAACGGCTGCGTCAGGTAGATGCGCGCTTCCTTGGTGTCGGAGTCGTAGCGGGCGCGCAGCCCGAGGGTTCGGCCGGGCCCCAACGTGTTGTGGTTTTGAAAATCGAAGATGAAGCCCGGGCCGCTGCCTGAATCGTAGAGCCCGCCGTAGAGCAGGCGGAAGGGCTTGGGCTCGGTAAGGGCAACGGTCACATCCGCGTCTTCGGTGTTTTTGGCGGCAGTGACTCCATCCAGCCCGTCCACGGAGGGCGGATCCTTGGGGACTATAGATGGCTCAGGCGGGACCTCGAGCTGGATGTCGGTCGCGCCGTACGCGCCGGTGAGCGAAAGATTCGCTGCGGATTCCCGAATCCTGCTGGTATCGGCTATCTGGCCTTCGGCGATCCGCAGCCTGCCTTGCGCGAACTTGACGCTGGTCTGGCGAGTGCCCGTGATCTTTATGGAACGGATGGAGGTTTGTTTGTTCTCCACCACGGCGAAGGTCACGTCTACTAATGCGCGTTCATTCTGGCGCGCAAGCGCGTACTCGATATGTGGGTTGCGGAAGCCCAGGTTCCCATACTTCACGCGAATCGCCGCGACCGCCGGGTCGAGCCGGGCGGGCTCAAAAACCTGGCCCGTCTCGATCGGCAGGCCCATGGTCAAGGATTGCTGCGTGAGCGACTGGTTGCCGGTGAATTGAAGTGCGCCCACATGGAAGAGCGGGCCCTCGGCGATCGGAATGACAATGCGCCCGCTGCGCCCGTCCTCGTCGAGGTCGTACACAACCGGCGCGACCGAGGCAGCGAGGTAGCCGCGCTGCTGGTAATAGCGGACAATGGCATCGTTCAATTGCAGGGGATTCCTATCGGCGGATATATCGAGGCGCCGCTTGCCGATGAGATCGCGGATCTCGCGTGTGCGGTTGGGCGCGGCGCCCTGGATCACCACCTTCACATCCTTGTAGTGGATGCCCGGCTTCACATCGAAGCGCACAGTCTTGCGGTCGCCTTCGGTGCTCAGGTGAGGCGCCACTTGTGCGCGCAGGTAGCCTTTCCTGGCAAAATAGTCGAGAATCGCATCCCTGGCCGCTTGCGGCCGCTGCTGGTCGGAGATGCCGGAGTGCCATACCTGGCGCAGGTTCGCTTTCTGCCCGCGCGGCAGATCGGCTCCCCGGAAAGCCATCTCCACCACCGGTCCAAGATCGATTCTCACGTTCAGGCTTACACCGGTGGGAGCGTCTTCCCGATCGAGACGCACGCGGGATTCCAGGTACCCATTCTTCAGGAAGAGGCCGCTCAGCCGATCAGAGCCCTTGCGGACTTTGACCGCGTTGTACTTCTGGCCGGGTTTGACCTTGAAGGTCTTGGCCAGTTTCTCGCGCGGAAACCGCTCTCCGCCGGTGAATTCCACCGCCGATACCTTCCGCTTGCCGGATTGCAAAGCCAGGCTGGGCGGCGCGGTCGACTTCCCGAAACGGACATCGTGACGGAATTCGCCGCGGTAGGTGTTGTCGCTTTGCTTTACCAAACGCGTCGTCAGGCTTCGCGTCAGGTCGTACTGGCCGATCCAGATCTGGTCGGCGCTGTCGTTCAGGTTCATGGAGTACAGCAAGTGAAGGGTGCGGGTGAAATCCTGCGTGATGGTGACGCGGGTACCCGGGTTGGATTCGGCCGCGATCGCTGACGGTTGGATGCTCACGCGGCTCACGCCCAGTGTATGGTGCAGGCGGTTGCTGAGTGCGGCGTTCATGGCACCCGTCGCCACGGAGAAAGCCTCCAGGGTCCGCACGTCCACTCCTTTGTTGTCGGCTACGGTCTTGCCGGTCAGCAGCACCGAGATCACATCATCCCGGGACAACGGAGGGTCGGAGGTGAAGGTGGTGGTGACTTCGCTCAGCACGCCGGTGAGGCCGAGCTTGATGGTGTAGTCGTTGGTGATCGTATAGGCATGGATGTCGAGTTCGGGCGTGACCTGCGGTGCGTCCAGGAAGCGGACCGCTCCTTTCTCGATGTAGTAGGTGCGGTCACCGAAATAGAGTTTGCCGTCCTGCTCGAGGGCCAAGGTTCCCAGGAGGCGCACGTGCTTGAAGTCGCCCGCAAGCCGCAGGTCGGCGGTACTCGAGATGACTCCGAGGTTGTTGTCCATCTCCACCGGGCGCCGGGTCACGATCTTCAGGTCGAGACCAACCGGGCTCTTCGAAGGGGCGCCGCCCGTTTCCACCGAAGCCGGGGCGATGCTGTCCAGTCCCGCCGGAGTACGGGAGAAAGCTTCGAAAGGAGACTCGTAGAAGCCCTCCTGGACCTCAATCTGTCCTTCGAGAACTAACTGGTTTTTGCGAGAAACCAGTTTCACATCCAGCGAGGAAGTGGTTTTCAGCGCGGCGGGATACTCTTCGAAAACGTCCTTGGCTTTCAGGAACAAGTTCGCATCCCGAATTCCACCCGCACCCAGTTTCAGATCTCCCCCTCCGGTGAACGCTCCGCCGTTGATGGTGCCGCTGAAATTCTTGAGAGTGACGCGATCGCCTTCCAGATCTGCGCGCAGCTTGATATTGGCGCCTTGAATTCGCGGGTCGGTGATCGCCAGGCTTGCCTGATCCAACTCCAGGAAACCGGTGGTCTGAGGCGCAGAAAGCGAACCTTCGAGGCGCACGTCCATGCGCACGGTTCCCGCGGCTTCAACGGCGGGCACCAGGGCGGCGAGCGCCGAGAGGTTGGTCTGCCCGGCCAGTTGAAGCTGCGCCGGAAAATCGCCGGTCAGTCCGACCGAGCCGGAGCCGTGAAACGTGGACGTGGTGCCCTTCAGGTCCAGGTTCTCCAAGCGAGCGGTGGATCCGGCGATCGCCAGGCGAGTCGGCGTGTTCTGGCCAAGTTCCGTGTCCTTGGTTTTGACGGAAAGCTCGGTAAATTCGATGCCGGCACGCACCGACGGCAGGGTCAGGGCGGAGGCTTCGCCGGTGATGTTCACACCCACAGTTGTGGTCACCGGCTGCTGTGCACTGCCGCCCAGGAACTGGATGTTCTCGAGCCGGGCCGAAAGCCGCGCAGGCTGATCCGGATTTCCGGCCGCGGCCGGGAAGATGTCCGCCAGCAGCCGCAGGGGCACGGACCCGTCGAGGCGCAGCGTTCCCGTGCCCGCTTTGCCCGCGACTTCATTCAGGGTGACAAGCCCTTTCCCAATCGTGAGATGCCCGCCAAGATCCTCGATGGGGAAGGGAAGAGGCTGACCGCGGAAGCCTGCCGCTCGCAGCGTGATGGAACCCTCCGGATCCAGGCGCGCGGCCGTCCCGGTCAACGTGGCATTCAACTCCGCGGTGCCGCCGATCACTGTTCCCGCCAGCCCCGGCAGGAATTGCGGCAAGGAATCCAGATGCACGGTGCCTGCGACGGCGACGGAGCCTGGCGCTCCTGTTTCATCGGCCGGAATCTCGCCGGTCACCTGCACCGTCGATTCGCCGGTCTTGAGCGCCAGACGTCCCACACGGATGCGCCCATCCGCATACGAGAGCTCGACCGGGCCATCGCCGGCGATCTCCTGTCCGCCGATCGGCAGCCGCAGGTTCCGGATATTCGCCGTTGCGTATTCCACCCGGGGCTCGGCCAGCGATCCATTCGCCTGGACCGAAGCGTCGAAGGATGCGGCCGTTGGAGTTCGCAGGCTGGTATCGCGCGTCTCCAGCTTGAATTCGAAGGGCCACGCCTTCTCCATGGCAAGTGTAGCGGAGGCTTGCGCATTCAACGCCGGGATGCCGACTTGGACATTCGCGCGGTGCGCCGAGGAGTCGACCGCGGCCTTCACCTCGCCGAATTCAAACTCGCCGGCGCGCACGTCCGTGCCGGCGACCTCGGCTTGAAAAACCGGGTCACTCAATGTGCCCTCGCCGCCGGCGGTGAGAGCGAAGTTTCCGGTCACCGGTCCCGGTGGAGGAGCCAGGTTCTTCGCCGAAACATGGGCGGCGTACCGGCTGCTCCCGGTATCGAGCGACCCGCTCACTTCGAGCCGGCCCGGGTCGCCCGACGCATGATCCTGCTCCGCCAGCAGGCGGCTCACGGTAAGGGTGCCTTCCTGCCAGCGCGCCTGGATATCGGCACGAGAGAAGCGCTCACCGTAGGCGCTAAGCGTGCCAGTGTGAATCGCGGCGTCAACTGCCGGCCGGCCGATGGTTCCCGTGAGCCGGATGTCG